>OIFN01000217.1_pt1 | contig 28185 bp, 24 predicted proteins | sample 1582091 | NCBI WGS metagenome assembly OIFN01 (sample SAMN07501064, study PRJEB24779) | human gut metagenome
CTAGTCTAAAAACTAGTATTAAGACTATCACTTATTTAAGTGATATTGGTTGTCTGGAGATTCAGGGGGCCAGTCTAGCATCCTGGCACTAGCATGATAATTTCACGCTATCAACAAGGAAACTCAAATGATGCCTTTTAAGTTAACTAATGAACAACGTATCAAAGTCTTAAGAGATTACGGTGAAACTTGTGATCGATTAGTACGAGAAAAAGAGCGGCAATATATTACCTCTATTTCTCGTTCAACAGCGTGGAAACTGGAACAGTCTGGTAAGTTTCCACTGCGTAAGTCCATTGGTCTGAAATCCTGTGGATGGTTGTTAAGTGACCTGCTCTATTGGATCAATGAGCGTTAGTATCGATGTGTTTTTTACATTTATTTTTTTGTGTTTTTTTTAGTGCCCCGTGTTCATCCTGCTATTTCTGCCATTAATAGCGGCATAGCGATGTGAGGGGAATCATTTTAAACGTTAATGAATAAGAGGTATCTATGCTGTGTGGTCGTCCTTTCCCTGTACATGTGTTCCCGCAGATCATCAGAAATGCGGTTTATGAAGTGGAACAGCATACGCAGGCTCCCCAGGCTTTGATTGCTGCATCGGTATTGGGGGTTATTTCACTAGCCTGCCAGAACCGTATTGATGTGTGCCGACTGAATAATCTGCGCAGCCCGGTATCACTTTTTTTACTGACACTGGCGGAATCTGGAGAACGCAAAAGCACGGTGGACAAACTGCTAATGAAACCATTATATCAACTGGAAGAAGAATGGTTTGAAAAATATACCCAGGATCTGATTATCTGGCGGAATGAGGAAATGGCTTTTAATGTTGAAAAGAAAGCCCTGATGTCGAAACTGAAATCAGATATTCGTCGTAATAAAGATCACTCTGCAACGAGCGAACGTCTGAAAGCGTTACTGGCGGCGTCCCCGAAAGCACCGGCCAGGTTCAGACAGATATGCAACGATGCCACACCTGCGGCGATGAAAGACTCTCTCTGTGGACGCTGGCGGTCCATCGGGCTTATGTCTGATGAAGCTGGCACCATTTTTAACGGCTACGCACTAAATGAACTGCCTTTCATCAATAAAATGTGGGATGGTGCAATGTTTCCCGTGGAAAGAAAAAGCGAGCCAGATAAATTAATCAAAGGTGCCAGAATGACGCTGGGGCTGATGATTCAGCCTGATGTGTTTAAAAAAGGGTATTTGGAACGAAAAGGCGATGCCGCGAAAGGGATCGGATTCTTCGCCCGATGTCTGATATGTCAACCTAGTTCAACACAGGGCTACAGGCAAATTACCAGCCCGGTTGTCTCAAGTGAGCATCTGCCGGTATTTCATCAACGACTGATAGACATTGTTAACGAGAGCATTGCCAGAAATGAGGGAAATGAGCGTCAGTGTCTGCGTTTCTCTCCCGAAGCAGAAAAACGCTGGCTCGAATTTTATAACAAAGTCGAGTCAGAAATGGGATTGATTGGCCTCCTGTCTGATTTTAAGGATTATGCTTCTAAAATGGCGGAGAATATGGCGAGGATCGCTGCACTGCTGCATTACTTTAACGGCGATGAAGGAGATATATCCCTTACTGCCGTGGAAGCCGCAGTAGATATAATCGCCTGGTATGTGGATGAGTATGTGAGAATTTTCTCTAAACCCCAGACGTTACTGCTGGTAAGTTCAGAAGCAGACGAGCTTTACTCGTGGATAAAAGATTATTGCTACAGGTGTGTGGTGCCGTATATCAGGAAGACAACCATCCTACAATATGGTCCGAACCGGTTCAGGAACCGGAGTAAAGTGAATGAACTGCTCAGTACACTTTATTCGCAAAACAAAATACGGGCAGAGAAAAGAGGGAAAACCATTTTCATACAACCTGTCGATGGTTTTATATAACGAACAGAGAAAAGACAAGACGAAATAATCACTTTATTAAAGAGTCATTACTGTAACTAATTACAGAGTAACTTTTAAACAGCCATCACAGGCTGGGGCTACCTTCGTCTCAAATTTAGATGTTGGATAGGTATTATAATGGCATTGTATACCCTTACTACTTGTATTAACCTGTAAGAATAGTAATCAGATCAGTATGTCCGTACTAAGATCTGATACCAGTATATACCGACAACAGTGACCAAGAATAGCCCTGCCTGTATGGCATCTTTGTACGGTCTGCTATAGACCGTAGGATCTACTACAGGTATATATTATGAAAACATATCAAGGTACTCATGGAGTACATATCCTCGAATATCAGAGCAAGATTAATAAATTATTGTATTATTTGACTAACCGTTACCCCAGATTAACGGCGGTACGTGTCGATCTCCATTATCCGAAGATAGTTGATTACGGTGACAATATTTGTTGCTTCCCTAACTTGGAACCAGGGGTGATATCCCGGATGCGTGAGTCCCTCAGAGCTAAGCTGGAGGCTGACCGTACTCGTAAGGAGCGTGAAGGTAAACGCATCTACCGTTGCCCTTTGTTTATTATATGGGCGAAAGAGTATTCTGAGTCAGGTAAATGCCACTACCACATTTGCCTGTTGTTCAACAAAGACGCTTACTACCACCTCGGGGATTACGATCAGGACGATAACCTGAGAGGGATGATCACAGGGGCCTGGCATAGCGCCCTGAGGTTGGAGAGAGACGATCACCCTGGTCTGGTCCATTTTCCTGACAACTGTAAGTACGTGCTGGATACCAATAGTACTGATTTCCAGCAGAACTATCAGTCGCTGTTAACCCGACTGGACTACCTCACTAAAGTTGAAAGCAAAGTTTTTGGTGAGGGGGACCGTAACTTCGGCTGCAGCCAAATCGATCTGTAAGTCGGCATAGGCCTTCCCTGTATGGGAAGGCTTTTTCACGTCAGGGATAAGTGATATGTCCTACAATCGCGCAGATGAGTCGATAATCGCAAACGTAGAAGATTTCCGGATTTTCAGCATTTTGCTCGCCGATAAAGAAGACCCAAGCTTTATCTTTTAGTCCTTTGCCTTTGGCCTCTATCGCCTCTGTACGAGCAGCCTCCAGCTCTTTACGAACCACGGTACGCTTGGCTTTTGACCAATTAGTCCATTCGATGTGGATCTGGTAGCTTCGGGTTGGTTTAGGCTTACCTGCCTCATCTTTTCCCCATTCACCAGACAGCGTAATGATGAGTTTATCATCATTTTCAGAAAATTTGTTCCAGAGTAGTGGTGCATAAAAGATCTTCGGTTCCGGGTAGGGTTGAACCTCTTTTCGGAGCTTTTTAAATGCCGTCATGTAGATTTGACCACTAATACCGGGAACGTTAAGCGACATTCCCCGGTCATGCGGGAAGCGAATGAAGGCACGGCAAATATTACGAATAGCATTCACTTGACGCCGGGATTGTCGTTCGGGTGAATTACCTTCACCAGATGCTGAGGATGCTGAACGCGTCGAACTGGACTTACTTTCACCACCAGCGATACCTGGTTCAACAACCGGGCGCTGTTCAATCAACTTTAATCCCGAGGGCATTAAACCTGGAGCACTGTCCAGTATGTTGCGGACACTCTCCTTCTGGCCCTGGCGAATTACTGTGCTTTCAGCATCAGCATCACATTCATGATGATGTTGAATATGGCGTTGCTTTTTAAAATAGGCTCTAACTTTTTTATCTTTTTCCCATGCAGCAGGATGCATGGTTATACCACATCCCCAGCATACGTAACCTTCAGTATCAACGCTATCAAGCAACCAAAGATCCTCTGCCTCCACAATCTCACGGGTACGTTTATCACGTGCAGATTCCATTACTTTCTCCTTATCGCAGAACGTTTGTATAGGCTTCTAGCCTTTATTCAAACCGCTGTTCCCTTTCACTATCTTCCCTTTGTTCACGTTCTTTTTGGTGTTCGACCCACTGACTCATTTTTTCACAAACTGTTTTGGCAGCCTCGGCGATATCTGGACGCTCGTGTTTACTCAGCGCACCGATGGCGCTTGATCTAGCTTGCATTATGTTCGCCAGACTACCAGTCCAGGAGGATGGAGTGATTCGCTCAGCAAAAGACTCCAGCACAGCTAATGGCTCAGGAGAGGCCTCTAATAGTTCTATAGCAGCTTCGTGTAGGGTTAGTACATTCTGTTCATCATTCTTTGACCAGAGAGTCACACCAGCCGCAATGGCAGCCCAAACACTGGGATCATTTCTGGCACGGCACCATTCAATCAAGACGCTAGTACTTACATCAGCAAGAGGAGAACGGCGTAAACCGCCACGTCGAATAAAGAACTGTCTTCCCTGCTGCTGTTCCTCGGTGCATTCAAAAATGCAATTGAGAAATGATTCAGGCATTAACGCAACAGTTGTTGCTATAGTCTTCTCGAATCCCAAAAAATATCCATAGTGTTCATCAATGACATTGAAAATTGCGTCCAACCACTCAATTTTTTTTGCCTCATTACCATCGAAACGCAATGCAGCATTGATAACTCGCTCCATGTAAAAATCAATTGTCCCTCTTTGGCCTTTGTCGCTGTTTTTAACCCGCTGGATTGCAGCAGCAAGACCAATCAACCGAAAGTCTGAGCCAAGCGTATCTGCCGATTTGTCTTTACCATGCAGTCTCATGGAGAGCGCATGCAAAATGACATTGTCTCCGCTTGCTTTACTCAGGAGTTGCTCAGCAAGCTCGAGAAGACGAATTCTCGGCAAATTGGCATATTGTTCTCGCCATAGAATAGGCTCATACATGAAAGGGCTAATGTCTGGATCATCCAAATGCTTTATGCAGCGATCCAAATCAGTGACCGTAAATGTCCCCCAAGGATGCAAGCCAACCAATACCTGTCGAAGTTCAGGATGTTGCGCACATTGGTCGAGAAACTTCTGTGCTAATGATGGATCGACAGAGTCAACTTCTTCGATGAACCCCCCAATAACTCCAAAGTCTTTGTTAGCATCTGGCTGTTTTTCAATTTGTTCAACAAGTCGCTGCCAGCCAATACGTAGATCATGCGCCCCTCGAGCAAGTCCTCGACCAAAGACAGCACGATAAGGCATTCCACCGATGGAGAACAGATCTGCTCCTAACTCCTCAAGTACATGATTTGATAAGGCAAAGTCCTGTCCCAATTGAAGTGCTTTAGCTTCAAGTCGTTTTCCGGCTGCGGTATATTTATCGGAGTCCTCATGATCAAAATCCGCATCCAGTGCCCAATAATCATGATTTGTACTCAACACGTATGTCTTTATTGTTGGAATTAACGCAATGGGCTCCAACTCCTTCTCTAAGGCAGCAAGATTATCCGGCAACGGCTCAACATCATCTCCATCGCCATGCTTGGTATAGTCAAAATAGATCGTTGAACGAACGGCTTTCCAACCTTCCCCCCAAGGACTTAAAGCATTTAATGTACGGGCAGCATCAACGAGTTTGTCTCGCATTGCTTCTTGAAACCAAATTCCCCTGAATTTGTCAGCCAGGATTGATCTTGCAGGCCTTTCAAGCTCAGGATCTCCGGATGCCGCTAATTGGATAATGACGTCAATAAAGGCGCTGCGCCATTCGACAAGTTCATCATAGTTGGGTTCGTATCCATAGTCTCTTGGTCGAGCTCCAAACTCACCAACCCCAAACCCTGACCACGGTGGGCCATCCAGGGCAGTTGACAGCATCTTTAAGCCCAAAGATTTACGCGTAATAATACTTGATGCAATGCATTCGTTCATTAAAGCAATACGCTGGCTTAGGGATGCATGAGTACCAGACAGATACGCCTGGAAAAACCTTGGAACCATGTTTCGAGCAGAATCCAAGTTATTATTATCGGCTTCGTCCTCTGCCAGTTGAATAAGAAGCCTGACGCATCGTTCAAAGGCGTTCGGTTCGTATGCCATCATTTGTAAAAGACGCAGAATACTACGTCGCTGCGGATTGTAGCCCGGTTCCATACCTTTGAAATCAGATGACGAGAGTACGGCCTCAATTCTGTTGAGCAATGCTTCAGGTGCAACCGGTCCGATATACCCAAGTATTCGTAACGAAATATCATTTAACTCGGCTATTCTTCCTAACATCCCTTCAGGCTGAAGCCAGGCTTCTACAATTTCTTTCGCAACAGGATGGTCATGTAACAACCCCAAGCGATGCGAAAAAGACATTAATAAACGCTCACAACCCGGAGCTTCAAAAGTCGCCCTAAGTTGATCGACGGGAATACTGTCGAGTGTGGATGCTGCCAATCTGTTAGCAATGGCATGAGGTAAGATAGCTCTCCAGTGAGATCTTTTCTGAACGATATGACGTTCCATCAGCTTCGTAACGGCTTTAAATAAATGGGTTCTGGAATACCCAAAGAGCGCCCCTAATATTTCCAGTTCGTCGGTAGCAGCATCTGGACTAGATACCGAGAATGAATACACCAGTGACAATATTTCAGCTTGCTCCCGTAAATTACCATCAGGATGATTACGCTGTTCAAACAAGCGATTAAACAACTGCGCATCAGAAAGTAGAGCTAAACTCTCGCCTTCCTCCCCTCTCTCAGCTATAGCCAAAGCAACTCTTGCATTCCCATCTGCAAACTCAGCAATATGACGGGCATTATTCTGACCAATAGAAGGGAAGCGACGGATAAGAAGTTGCTCTGCCACCTCTGGACCATCTGTCTCAATATGGATGACCTCAGTTGTCTGTGGTTTGTCATCCCTAATGTCGTACTCGATTGTGATGAGGCTTACTTCTTTTCCTGCGGCTGATACCTTGCTGGCAAGCGAAGCATGGAGTTCTGATGGACAATTATCAAGGATCATAATTGCTCGTCGGTCCTCAGCGATCAGCTTATCAAGCATTGCTGTAGCCGACGGTACTGGCTCAGAGCCAGTATCAACATAAATAGCTACTGTCCGGTCAAGCGCATCTGTTCCAACAGTTTCATCAAAGAGCGCCTGAACGATCCGAGTCTTTCCGACACCAGATAATCCTGTAATACGAACCGCCTTATTCGTCGAACGGATAAGTTCTCGCATTGGGCTAATTGCTTCATCAATTTTGAGTTTTTGCCCCTTTCCCGACGGTAAAGTAATGGTTACACCTGGGGCTGAGATTAAAGTGTCTGTAACACCTTGTGGCGGATTGCTCCAGGCTCCGTAGGGTTGCCAGCCGGAATACCCTTGCCCAAGCTTCCCTTTAACCCACAGCATGACTGATGGATGTTGGCGCAGCCATTGAATGAGTTTGGAACGGTCGTAGAAATCAAGATGAAGATTGCTTTTGTTAGGATCATCTTTTACTGCATCCCTCATCGCATTAAGACGATCTCTCTTTCCAGACGGAGAGCAATCATCACCCAGGCTGACAATAATGTAGCTGCCTTGCTTTCTGGCTTGTTCAGATATGATGGGTGAAAGCGCTTTACCGGTGCCCATTTCCTTCCCAATTGTAGCCTTAGGCATCTTATGTTTCTTTGCCTGGAAGACCGTATTAGGCCTTACAAGAAAGCCTGGTTTCAGTTGATCAACTGGAACCTGAACATGGATATCAATTCCTCCGTCAGGGGCTGTAATTGAACCAGACCAATTTACACATGCTGGGCTATAGCCATGCATTGCCACTTCAGCTTCTGCTAGCCGAGCTATCAGCTCTTCCAACTGGATATCGGAGAGCCGAAGTAATTCGTCCTTTTCAATGTCAAAGATTGCCACGCCTTCACCTTAGTAAAAATTTTTTGCCATTATTCATACTTTGAGTTCACCAAAAACTGAGTAACTTCAATCCATTTTCCAAATATTCAGCTTTCATGCATCGTTCGTTTGAGTCGACATCATGTGAGTAAGATTAAAATACAACCGGCGTCATCTTCTTTTCCCAGATTTTATTCAAAATTATCAGCTTCACCTTTCTTCATTAGGGCATCAGATGCGGCAACAACTTCTTCTTTCAACTTCTCATGCCACAACCAGAGCACGGAGCTATATAGCAAACGTTGATCGTTTGGTGAAACTGAGATTATCGCCTGAGTGGCCTGTATTAAGGACAAGCTGGTGCACTGAATCGGCTCTAACAGCCCTTCATTAGATGGTCCACATAGCAAGAGATCTTTATTTGAAAGCGATGTACCGAGCTTGAAGCCAATGCTGTCAATTCCTGCATGAATATACTGGTTGGCAAAGCCGTAGTGCGGTCGCAAAAAGTCCAGCTCGACAAATTCCTCAATATCACTAAAGCGAACCTTAGTTCTGGCATTGGGTTCTTTTCCTAAAGCTTTTGCGGCCCAACCTAATTCATTGCCGAAACCCGCTTCATATTTACCAACGATGTCATTTCTTTCGAGATCAAACCGACTTAAATCTTCTGGGGAGAAAGAAGTAAAACCCAACTCTTCACTATATTTATTATAGCGATTAGCAGCTTTTCGCCTCTGTATGCTCTGAAAATCCGTGAATCTTTTCGCCAGGTCTTCGTCGCCTTCTGCAATAAATATCAATATGGCCGTGGTTTCATGGAGCGTTCTCCAACGGGCCATTGCACCGTCTGCAAAGCCACCCTTTAGAAGATGAGATATCTCGCAGGAAACTTGGACAGCACGTGCGTGCAGTCGGGTGGTTATGTTCAGTTTTGCGGACCTTTCTCCAGAACCGGTGCGATACTCACTGTTTACCTCATTACTGATTTCAGTACAGCCATAAATTAATGCATCCAGCCGCTTTAAAGGGGACTCCCATGTTGTAAATAGTCTTCCTCTAAATGCATCTAGATTTTCGTAATGGTCCTTTAATACCTCCCCTTTAGCCTCATCCAAATACTCGAACATTTTCAACGCAACCAAATGCTCTATGTCTTCAGAATGAGTATCTAACCACTCAGCAATCTCTGCGGGAGACATATTGCCGCTACCAGCCACATCCTGTATCTGAGAAAGTACTTTTTTGTTTAACAAGTTCAGTTCCTTAGAGAGGGTCAGCACTCCGTCGACGTAGTAAGGGGGCTTTACGTCGACACTAGCGGGGCATCAACACGGGAGTAAACGAGCAGACAACCAGCTTCTTCGATCCGCGAGTGAAGGCTACGTAGAGATGTCGGGCATCCATCTCCTCAGGGGCGGTTATAACGGCCACTTCCGCCTCTAGTCCCTTCAGCAACAGAGTACTACCAATGGCACGTTGCGCAAGGGGGCGACTCTCGTGTCGGTTTCGTTCGCGCTCGCGCACCGTAGCCTCGGCAAAGCTGCAACTCCCCTCCGCAGCTATTTGCATCGCGCGCAGACAGCAATACAACACATCCGGACGATAGACTCGGGCATTGTTTTGCCTGGTCAATGCGCGTAGTGCCTCGATGGCCAAGGGAAAACTTGGGGCATTAGTGAACGCGAGCAGTGCGGCTTCTGACTCAGTCGCTGGATTGTGTGCAGTCCCTCTGCGTAAGCTCTCCAGTCGGCGTTGCAAGACAGCTACTCCGACCTGCGTCATAACCTCCGCGGCAAACTCCACTAAACAAATCAGTGCGTCGGCAGACTGCAGGTTGAATGTCGTTCCAAACAACGTGAGGTCGGCGAGGTCGACGGGCTCTACTGCAGTAGCCCCCGGAGTCTGACTGGCCATTTGCCGGCGGCCACGAGGGTTACGACTATCGCCTATCACCAGAACGTCTCCTTCCCGCGTAACAGCCTGTGTTAACGCAGCGGTGAGCCGCTGCTGAATGGCAGTAGCCGGTTGCAACTCGACCCAGACAACTTCCGGCGGGGTTTGGCGTAAATCAATGCCACCTCCTGCCAGGAGTATTCGCCGACACTCCAGAAGCCATTGGCCAAATTCGGGCTTGCCTGCGTTAGTCCAGCGCCAGGGCTGGTTAAGCTCGCCGATAGCAGGAAAATGCGGAAGCACGTGGGTATTCCAGTCCACCAGCTGATTACCGCGAAAGCCGAAGATAGCCTGCATCGGGTCGCCAAGAACACATGTGGGAAGTACCACGGAAAGTGCTGTAACCAGATCGTGTTGCACTAAATTGCAGTCCTGGTACTCATCGACAATCAGATGGGCATAGCTTGCTGCGAGGACCTCATTGAGGTGCCCACTTTGGAGTAAATGCCTAGCAGCCATGCGTATTGCTGGGTAGTCGGCTCCGGGATTCTGGAGCAGGAGGACTGCAGAGGCAACAGCACTTCGTTGCGGAAACATAGCCACCAGCCACATGGAAAAACCATCAATTGTGGCAATGTGGTAAGCCGAAGCAGCAACTCCGGCTTTTTGCATGCGCAGACGCAGCGTTGTGACACCCGCGTTGGTATGGGTGAGGATGAGTACTGGCGTTGTTCCGGTATGCCGGGTCAGCGCATCGGCGATAAGTTGTGTCTTGCCACACCCCGCAGGGGCAGTGATCGCGCCGCGGCGAAAAGCAAATAAATCGTACTCAGACGGCATGAGCCCACCTGTAAAGCCGATCAATAAGTGCGTAAAACACAGCGTCTGTCGCTGGCATGTGCGGCCCCAGAATATCGTGTGCTATATCTTCATATTTGGTGACTGATTTAAACCAGCCGTTTCGACGATTACGTGCGGCCATCCCCAGCAATTGCCGCGTCTCAATAGGATACGGAATGCCGATCAATTCTCGCTGTTGCCGAATGTGGGCGAGTGTCAGTTGACCGTTCGACTGTGCCTGAATATGTGCAGCCACCAGCTCTTCGTCCATAAGGTCTATTGCCCGTTGAAGTAGGGCATCGACGCCGGTATCCGGCAGGCTCAGAAACAGCTCGTCCTCCAGAGCACGTCCGTTTCGCCAGGTGATGTACTCTCCACCTGCATCCATGTATGCCTGTACTGTCGCCGCAGTGGGCGGCTTATCCGCATCAACCATGACCAGTACCCGGTAGCCAAGCCGACGCAATGCGAGCCCACGAACAAAACACCGGTCCGGCTCCCCGCCGCCTACATTCACATATGCAGTTCCTGCGGCCAGCATTGATTGCCCGTTTATATTCGTCCAGAAATGGTCCAGGCCACGGATTAGGCCGACTTCACTGGCCCCCTCGCAGACTATGACGCTACGAGCGAGAAAAGCTTCTGGATCAGCCCTAACGGTGCTTTGAATATCATCAGCGACACCTACCTGGAGAACTCGATGTGTGCCATCCGCAGACTTGCGTACCACGAAGAGCTGATTGCCGTTAAGTTCGCGGACAGCAACCGGGGAGTGGGTGGACAGGAATACCTGAAGGGGAGGAGGATTTTCCTTCGCACCAAGGGAATTCAACAATCGGGTAAGGCGATGCGGCTCCAACCCATACTCAACTTCATCGACCAGAACGATAGACGCCTGCTGCGCTGCCACACGCTGCATACCTGCGACCAGTAGACGGGATGAGCCTGTTCCCAGTGAGCGCAAGGGCACCCCTGTAGCATCGTGTAGCGCAATGGCTCCGTCTCCGATCGATACGGCGTGCGCGTCCAGCAATGCCTGGGTTCCACCACCTAAAGGAACGCCAAGTTCATTGGCTTTCTGGGTCACAATTTGCAGTGTTGCTGCCAGCTGTACACCAGCCTGATCTCCGAAACCATTCCGGGCCTGGCGTGCCGCATTGGCCAATTCAGCACCAAGATTTGGCCGCTCTGCTGTCAGGCGATTGAGCACCGAACCGCGTGTCCATGACAGGTTGGAACTAGCATAAGCCCCGAGCCGGGCTGGGGCTAACAGCAACCGATCTTTCCAGGCAATATTGCGCTCCAGCCCTTGTGCCTGAGCGCGCTGTGATACCAACGACCAGACAGGCTCCAACTCGCTATCCACTGTCAAACGTAAGCAAAGAACCGTTTCCAGACCCTGATCAGGTTCTTCGGTGACCAACCCGTTTGCGCGGTTGAAGGCCTGTAAATAATTTCCGTAAGAATCTAAGCGCATCAGTGCATCGGGCAATGAGCCAAGAGTCACTGTGATGCTGATGGGTTGGGTGACATCCAGCCCATAAAAATCAGTATCGGCGAAACTGATATTGCGGCGGGCACCAAGGCAAAGGTCAATCGCATCGATAATAGTGGTCTTGCCGCTGTCTCCAGGGCCAATCAGGCAGTTGAGGCCTGGTGAAGGTTGCCAGTTCAGTAAGCGGATAGTTCGGAAATTCTGGATCTCGACTTTGCAAATTCTGGTCACAGATCTGCTCCTTAATTCTCATTTTCTTCATTTACAGAGTGATCACAAAAGACGTCCATGAAGAAAATATTTAGCGCAAAAAATATATTACGCTCTCAATGAACAAGGATCTAAACAGGGATACCTATCCTACTGTTTTATATTCTCGTTTCTTGATCTAACCCTCAATCTTGAGGCATATGCTAGGAACACACGGTCTGTATTTTGTTCGTTAAGTTTCCCAGTATTGGTTAGAGGATTATTTGTTTTACTTAAGCTGGCCAGTAATTAAGAAACTCTAGTATTAGCCATGCCTGCTTCTGGCATACACAGATAAACGTGTGACGCTGAAGGTCTACTGGGAGCGAAAAGCAGACCTTACGCAATCCTTTTAAAGAGATTTCTCGCTATGATGTTAAATACCATTACTTTTTTGGGTGTTAAACAGCGGGGAACTTGGTGTTATGAAATCCAGAATCGGGCCAAACGGAGTACATTTCTTCGATCGAAATACAGGTCTGAATGTCCTTTTAGACGAGTTTCGCCCTCATCAGACAGTCTGGTCGAAGTCTCCTCGCCAGGTATCCGTTGCGCTTACCAATCTTTGTGACCTCCACTGCGCACATTGTTTTGCGCCTAAGCACAAGGCATTGCTACATGCTGACCAAGTGCTTACTTGGTTAAAAGAACTGGATACTGAAGGGTGCCTCGGTATCGGATTTGGTGGTGGAGAACCAACACTACATCCTGATTTCGTCGATATATGCAAACGGGCTGCTGGGGAAACTCATCTTGCAGTCACATTTACGACTCATGGTCACCGTCTGACCCAACCATTGGTTAAAAACCTCAAAGGTTCGATCCACTTTGCGCGCATTAGCGTTGACGGGATAGGTCATACCTACGAAGAACAGCGTGGAAGGCAGTTTTCAAGTTTACTCAGAGGCATTGAGTCGATCGCGAGATTGTCGCCCTTTGGGATCAATATCGTGATAAACGAGCGTACGATTTTTGAGCTTGACGCAGTGGCTGAATTGGCGCAACAGTTTGGAGCTAGTGAATTGCTGTTGTTACCTCAGCAAGCAACTAATGCAGTCGCAAGTATGGACGAATTGGTCGGCCGAGAGCTTCAAAACTGGGTCTCTAACTATAGAGGAAAGGTTCGACTTGCAGTAAGTGAGGTGGGAGCGTCAGGGCTCCCCGTATGCGACCCTCTTCCTAATGAGACAGGCCTTCAAGCCTACGCGCATATAGACGCTTCCGGGATATTACGCACGAGTTCTTATTCAACCACAGGTATGGATATTGAAGAAACTGGCGTTATGTCCGCGCTCAAACGGCTTAGAAATACCTTAGAGATTAAACAAGGGACACAATCATGAAAATTTGGAACGGATACGGATCTGAGCATTCGATGAACTTAGTTCTCATCGGAAAATTCAAGCAAGAGCAAGATGCAGTGAAGGTCGAGAAGGATATTAAAACGCTCAGTACTCAGGCTGAGAAAGATGAATGTTACTCGCTCCCTTTTGATGAGCCAGAGAATCAACGGTTTTCAGATGAAATGCTCTCATTACTATGCAGCTTAAAACTCCACACTTTAGGACCAACCGATCTTGGTCAATTGGTGTCAGATCATCATCTAGATCGTGAAGGCGATAGAATAACAATAACTACTGATGAGGCAGAGGTATCCGCGTTCGTAAAGCTGTTTGTCGAGGCTGGAGCAAAGGTCGAGATTTTCTCAGCGCATGACTATCCGTCCGATTCCAGCGATGCCAGTTGAAAGAGGATGCATTGATGCCTGAAGTCAATTGGAAAGTATTCAACGAACTGCCAGGTGCAGCAGATGTGAACTTCGAAAACCTTTGCCGCGCTCTGGTACGCCGACACTATGGTCGTTTCGGTCGCTTTAAGCAACTCGCAAATCAGCCAGGGGTGGAGTTTCACCTCGAGCTGACGGAGCCTTGTGATCTCGGTGCGCCACCAGGCTGGATTGGCTGGCAATGCAAGTGGTATGAGCTGGTGAATGGACAAGATTTGGGAGCCTCCCGCCGCAACAAGATCATCGAAGGTATCGAAAAGACGCGTAAGCATGTCCCAGGAGTGACCAATTGGAAGCTTTGGACTCATCACACGTTAACAAAAGGTGATCAAGAGTGGTTTTTCGCGCTAGAGCAAGACCGCTTCCCCGAATTAAAGTTAGAACTGCTCACTGCTACGGATATCGAAGATCTTTTGGTCGGACCGGGAGCGCTTTTACGAGAAACCTACTTTGGTGAATTGGTTCTAACCCCAGAGCTAATTGCTGAGCAGTATAAGATTGCCGTGGCTCCATTTAAGAACCGCTACCAGCCAGACGTTCATGTAGCTGTGGGGGCTGAGGAGAATATATTCAGGCATCTGTGCAGCCAAAACGCATGGGAATCTCTGGAAGAACTTTCAAACGCTTTAAAAAAGAATCATACGAGCATCGCTTCGGTTACTGAGCAACTCAAAATTGAGCTCAGGACTGAAGTTGAATTACTCCTGTCCCGGGTTATTGGGTTGACTGAGTTTATTGATGGTTTACACACGGCGCTCGGCAAAGGTGACTTTAACTCTGTACATCAAGCGTTGGTTTCAAATCCGCGTCAGCCGGTACGTTATGAAAGGCTACTTTCGAAATTGCGTGGAGCGCGCTTTGACGGGGCTCCGTTAACCGCTAATTTGGTTGCAGATATCCACGCGGTTTCGTCTGTTCTCCGCAGTCTGGAGCAATCGATTGGTGCCCGGGCGGTTGCTGTACTTGCGGCGGCAGGTGAAGGTAAATCTGAACTTGCAGTCAAGGTAACACAGCCAGAAGGGGAATTCCCAGGGGGGATCCTCCTATTGGGTAAGAATCTTCATTCAGGCCAGGGGCTTGATGATCTCGTATCTGCTTTCAAGATCTCTGGGAAGCCAGCAGAAAGTTTCGACCGCTTGATTGAGGCCGTAGATGCGGCAGGCCAGCGTGCAGGCAAACGCATACCTATTGTTATTGACGGTCTGAATGAGGCGGAAGATCCGAGAAATTGGAAGGATGAACTATCCCGAGCGGATGAGCTTCTAAAGAATTTCCCTTATGTCTTGTTAGTTGTCACTCTTCGCAATGAATTTGCCCCAATGTGTCTGCCCGAGGAGTTTCCCCAAGTTAAACATAACGGGTTTCAGGAAGATCCGAAGACAGCATTTGACAAGTACTTTGAGTACTACAAGATCGATGCTACCGATGCGGACCTACCAGTCGAACTCTTGCAGCACCCCTTAACACTGAGAATTTTTTGCGAAGTAGCAAATTCTCCTCGTCAGCATATTGTCGGAGTGGAAGCATTGCCCCGTTCGCTTGCAAGCCTTTTCGAAGCACACTTTAACAAGGTTGCCGCACGAGTCGCTGAGCTTTCACCGACGATTCATCGCATTTATCAAGATGACGTTCAGGATGCACTACTAACGATCGCGGGTCTTCTTTGGGATAACAATGCGAGAAGTGTGGATTTTCAAGCTACACGGACGGCAGTTAGGGATATGGGGTGGGATGACAGTATTATTCGTGCACTTGAGTCTGAAGGCATTCTCGTTCGGACTATTTCTCCAGAAGGTAGGCAAGGAGTTGGGTTTGCATACGACCTAATGGCCGGACATATGATGGCGCGCAACCTGCTTATGAAGCCTGAACTGGTGCAATGGCTACAAAGCAATGAAGGGAACGCAAAATTTAAATCTCATGGACCTGATTCGCATACCTTCGCTTATGACGTATTACGGGCTCTGGTTGATCTGTATCCGCAACACTCTGGTAGGCGGCAGCTTTGGCAAGACTTGTCGGATGATATACTCGTTATGAACGCTCTGTTATTGACGACGCAATCGGACCCAAGATATATCGGGCGGGCTACTGTTGAACGATTTGCTCAAGCTATGCAGGAGTCGAAGCGGTTTGCACAACTTGCCTTCGAGAGACTACGGAGCACTAGGGCTGCGCTGGCACATCCGTTTGATATGAGCTTTTTGCATGATGTGCTAATGGCTATGTCCAACACTCAGCGCGATCTTTTTTGGTCAGAGTGGATTCGTCAGAAATCTGAACAAGTCAAAGATGACTTAAAATTCTTGTCGACGAGATGGAAATCGGGTCATCTGGATGAGCGTGAACTTCGGAGAGTTCGCTGGGTGATGTGGACACTGACGACGACATCCAGAGCTTTGCGGGATATGGCTACCAAAGCCCTGTATGAATTTGCCATCAGGCAGCCAGAAGAGTTTTTCCGGTTGGCGATGGAGACAATTGTAGTTTCAGACCCATATGTCCCCGAGCGAGTGTTCGCCGCAGCCTACGGTGCAGTCCTGACCACTTGGTCGGATATCGATGCAGTAGAGTTACATGATGCGCTGCCACGGTTCGCTCGCGAGATTTACCAAACCATGTTTGCACCTGGTGCTACAGCTCCTACCTGGCATGCGTTATATCAGCAGTACTGCTTGGGAATCATTGCTATTGTAAGGATGGTAGATCCAAATTGTTTTTCAGAGGATGAAGCTGCTTATCTTCTTCCGCCATTTAGCCATCTGCCTAACGTATTTGAAAGCATTCAACAGTACGATCCAGCAATGATTGAGCGAGCGGAGAGCGCAGCGATTCAAATGGACTTCGGTAACTATACGATTGGTAGACTTATTCCAGACAGAGGCAATTACGATGACAGCAATCCGGAGTATCAACAGGTATTGCGGGCCATTGTTTCTCGAATGCTGATGCTTGGTTATGACCCTGAGCAGTTTGAAGCTGTTGATCGGCAAATGTACTCAGGTTCTCGTATGGGAGATGACAAGCACAAAATCGATCGATATGGCAAAAAGTACAGCTGGATAGCTTACTTCGAGATGTGGGGAATACGATACGCGCAAGGCCTCCTTTCCGAAGACCGCAGCGCTCGTCCATCGGACGCAGATATCGACCCGACGTTCCCGCTAGACGCTGTGAGCATTGATTTGCCACTTCCAGCCTTGTTCAGCGAACAGTCGTCAGATGATGGTGATTGGATCATGAGAGGTCCACAACCTGACTACCGTAGTATCCTTGAGATTACGGAGATTGATGGTCTGACTGGGCCATGGATCCTACTTGACGGTTTTGTTGAGCAAAATGCTACCTCGGATGACCGACAGATTTTCACTTTCCTGCGAGGGGTATTCGTAGATAGCCAAGAAGTTGACAATCTATGTAGGTTGTTCACTGATCTTGAATATCCTGGCAATAGCGCCATCCCTGATGCTCCTGGCTACTATTACACCTATGCGGGTGAGATGCCTTTCCCGTCTATTCCGGGGCTGCTAGTCGCTAATGAACAAGAGGATGATAGCGATGAAAATTTGGTGTCCGCAGAAAGATGGTCAGGCAATGGCGTTGCGGTAGATATCACAGTGCAGGACTACAACTGGGAGAGTTACCATAGCGTGGAGAACCAAAGCAGCGGTGCGAACCTGCCCTCAAAGCAACTTTGTGAGGCTTTGAATCTCAGGTACCGTGCAAACAAATGGGATTTGCATGATGCTGCAGGTGTAGCGTCACTTTACCGCAAAATTGGCGAAAATGGTTCGGACGTCAGTGGCTCTGTCAGCTATCTACGTCGTGATCTACTTGACCGCTATTTGATGCAATCCGGTAAGGTATTGGTATGGCTTATGTGGGGAGAGCGTGGTTTTCATTATCGGTCCAACAAGACGCGCAATTTGCACCGGTACTACGTGAATCACCAAGAGATTCACAAGCGTATTCATATCCATCAGATAGCTTCGAGTGTTAGTAATCCAAATATTACGGACGGAGTCGCTATATGAGTTACGACTTCAGAAACCTTTCATCCGCAGACTTTGAGGATCTTGTTCGGTATCTCATCTGAAAATAAGAGAGGCTTCGCTTCGAAGCCTTCTGTCCGAACCAGTTAGAGGCATTAACGATAGACATGCTCATAATGACGGGAAAGTTATTCAACAAACGAAGCATAATCGAGGATCTTCGTTCAGCAAGATGATGACGCTATTCAGTATGGGTATATGTTGAGGGATGAACTAGGAACGTCCATTTTTTATACAAAGCAATCTGTCAACCAAGTATTCTAACATTGTCAAAATCGAAGCCATTGGTATTTGGCTAGCACTCCAAATAATTATAGACAGATATTATCTCCGCGAATCCCCCGCTTCCTTACCGGATAGCGGGTTTTTTTGTTTTTCACGTTGAGATCTTACTATGCAAAAATCTGACAGCCATCAGGCCTTTGAGCAACCGCTGGCTTTACTGCCATACACGCTTCGCAACCTCATCCTTGAACGTCTTCGTAGCCTGACGCAGTACGAACCTGTGATAGGTATTATGGGCAAAACAGGGGCTGGTAAGTCGTCACTCTGTAATGCTCTCTTTCAGGGAGAGGTAACACCTGTCAGTAATGTTGACTCTTGCACCCGTGATGTTCTGCGCTTTCGGCTCCGCAATGGCGATCACAGCCTAATGATTATTGATTTGCCAGGGGTGGGTGAAAGCGATCAAAGAGATAAAGAATACGCCGCCCTCTATCGTCACATCCTTCCCGAAGTGGATTTGGTACTCTGGGTTATCAAAGCCGATGATCGCGCTCTGTCGGTGGATGAGCATTTTTATCGAAAGATTATATTGGCCTACCAGCATAGGGTCATATTTGTAGTGAATCAGGCCGACAAGGCCGAACCCTGCCATCAGTGGAATACCACCAGCAATACCCCCTCTCATAGCCAGCAGTCGACAATTGAGGCCAAGCGGAGCGCTGTACAACAGATCTTCCTGCCGCACCATCCAGTCTGTGTTGTATCGGCCAGAACTGGTTGGGGGCTGGATGCGATGGTAGAGACGATGATGCGCAGCCTGCCTGACCGGGCCGCGAGCCCACTGACAACACAACTGCATGGAAGGCTCTGCACCGAGCCGGTAAAAAAGCAGGCACGCGAGCGCTTTGGTCATGCCGTGGATGAAATGATTGGCAATGTGGAGTCATCATCTTTTCTGCCAGCGCCTGTAAGGGCTGTGATTCGAACCGTGCGGGAAGCCGTGGTGTCCGTTGCCCGTGCCGTCTGGGATTGGATTTTCTTCTGACAAACCGCTTATGACGGACACACCCTGTCCTGCCTGCGCTCAATTAATGAGCGGTTAATCCACCATTAACGCGCAAGGGCACATTGCAGCTGTAATCCTCGTACTGAAAAAATATGCTTTTCCATGTCCATACCCTGTCCCGCCCCTTCGTTACACTAATCACTTAATTTTCAGCCTGTTAACGGGATGGAGAAAATCTAATGTCCCAGACTGAGCGTCGCCATGAACGGCTGGCGGTTCGGCTGTCTCTCATTATCAGTCGCCTTGTCGCTGGTGAAACACTGGATATGGCTCTTCTTGCCGCAGAGTTTGGCGTGTCGATCCGTACTCTCCGCCGAGACTTTCGTGAGCGACTGATGTACCTGGACCTGGAATATCGCGATGGCACCTGTCGTCTGCTCTCAGGAAGCCATCAACGCGAACTGGCTGTACTGACTTTTGCTCGTCAGTCAGGCGTGGAGGCTTTGTTTCCTGATATGGATAACCACATGGTCAGCTCACTGCTGAGTGGACCTGGTGAGTCTCCGTGCCTCATATGGGCAGAGTCGGAGTCATTGTCGCCACCTAGGCCAGGCATATTTACACGCCTTGTCAGGGCCATATCAGAGCATCGCCGTGTGACGCTGCTGGCTGAAGGTTGTCGCTGTACAGGGCTTGCACCATACCGCCTCGTACTCTGCGATGGGAACTGGTATCTGACTGGAGAGCATCATCATCGCGTGGCGGTGTTTCCGCTGAACGATATCCATGCGGTTACCTTGCACCCGGAACTGTTCGTGCCTGACCTTCAGATTCGCAACGTTCTCGCCGAACCGGAATTACTCAGAGCCCTTCCCCATTTTCACGTTTTTCACTCACTGCTCGCCAGAACCGGCGACGGTCTTTTACCTCATAAGGAATCATGATGAAGAAATTACTGACTACAACGGCACTGGCCGTCAGTCTCTGCGCTGGTGCTGCTTTTCCGGCGTCTGCCGAAACTGTCGTGGGTACCGTCAAATTTTGGCAGTACATGCAGGCGGATGGCTGGAAATCAGCCGATGGCATGGACAATGACACGCTGAACAATACGCTCTACCAGGCCAGTGTCATTGGCAATTACCCCTGGACTAAACAATTTCTGCTGCGTCAGCGGGGAGGTGGAGCTTATTTTCTCGCCGATAAAAAAACGCATACCGTGCGCAGGCTGAATCTGAAACCTGCCAGCGGTTATTACTCCGACCTGACATCGGTCTATCAGGGCGAAGACCAGGGGAAAGGGTGTTACTTCACTATCATCGACACCCAGTATCAGTTGGAGCTGGCTGACGAACCTCACAGCAACCAGATACTTGCTGCATTCCCGGAAAACTGTGTCAACAAACAGCAGCAGGCTGCCCTGGCGGCGAAGCGTTCTGTCTCAGAGCATAAACTGCAGCAGTGGGTAGCCCAACAGAGTCTGGTAGAGCTGTGCCGACGCACCGGCAACTGCTGAAAGGAATCTGCACCATGAAGAAATTGTATCCACCTCTGCTTGCGGTTCTGACAGTTATCGGTGCCATGGGAGTCTCTGGCTGCGACAGTAAGGAAGATGCGGGTGTGAAAACGATAGCCAGGTTTAAGGACCTGACTCCGCCACCGTTCAGCAAGGTTGTGTCGCATAAATCCGATATTGCCCAGGAATGGGTAAAGAAGGATGCCTTCGGTACACCGCAATACACAGTGATGAAAACCCGCCAGTCGCCGGAAGGCTGTGAGTCAGGCAATTATTACTACATTGCTGACATGCAGCAGAAAACGGTGCAGCCACTGATGGCAGCCCTGTGCCTTGCGGACAATATCACCCTGAGCTTCAGGATTGAAACCGACAGCTACACGGGTGAGAAATCGGTGGTGTATTCACACGATGGTAAGGAAATGGGGAAACTCTATCTGCCGGTGAATCAGGAGAAAAATCCATGATGAAGCTGAAAGGCGTTATCTCAGTTTTCGCTCTGAGCCTTTGTCTGCTGTCACCGGCTCAGGCCGAAGAACAGCGTTACATCAGTATCCGCAACACAGACATGGTCTGGGTGCCAGGCAATGTCTGCGTCTGGCAGTTTCGCCTGGACAACGGCGGAAGTGGTGAAGGATTCGGGTCTTTGACACTTTCTCTGCGTCTGAAAGATAAAGAGGGGAACACGCTGGCCATGGGGAATATGGCAGTGGCTGCATTTGGCGACAGCGATGCCACTCGCTCTCAGGAAGCCTCGCTGGAGAACGAATGCGTGGAAAACGTTAGCTCCGTCGAAATCATGAAGGCAACAGAAGAGCGTAATGGTTACCAGATTGACCTGCCACTTTCCGTTTTCGACCCGCAGTACTACCGACCTGTACAAGTCACGGTTGTCGGTGGTAAGGCATCTTAGCCGATTCGCCATCTGTTTGATTCAGCCCCTGTCGCTAATGCCACAGGGGCTTTTTATTTTAGGGAGCCTGTATGACTGAACTCACTGAATTGCCTGATGGACCGTTTACTCGCCAGCAGGCAGAGGCGGTTGCGTCTCAATATTCCAACGTTGCTATAGAGGACGACCTGGGGACACATTTCCGTCTGGTTATCCATCATGAGCGTTGCATGGTCTGGCGAGCCTGGAACTTTGAGCAGGATGCCGGTTACTGGCTGAACAGGTATATCGCTCGTTATGGCATCCGCAAATTCCCTGCATAACCATCACCAGCGCATCATCGTTATAAACAAAGTCAGGCCACACCTCCTTCGGGAAGTGTGGCCTTTTGTATTTTTACCCACTTCATAAGGAGTTATCCATGCGATTAGCCAGCCGCTTTGGCCGTATAAATCAGATACGCCGTGACCGGCCTTTGACCCACGAAGAGCTGATGAGTCATGTCCCCAGCGTGTTCGGGAGTGACAAGCATGAATCTCGTTCAGACCGTTACACCTACATCCCGACCATCACAATCCTCGAAAGCCTGCAGCGTGAAGGCTTTGAGCCGTTCTTTGCCTGCCAGACAAAGGTTCGGGACCAGAGCAAGCGGGAGCACACCAAACACATGCTTCGCCTGCGTCGTGCCGGACAACTGACCGGCCATCAGGTACCGGAAATCATCCTGCTCAACAGCCATGATGGTTCATCAAGTTACCAGATGCTGCCGGGGCTGTTTCGTGGCGTCTGTACTAATGGTCTGGTCTGCGGTCAGTCATTCGGCGAAGTGCGGGTACCGCATAAAGGTAATGTCGTCGAGAAGGTGATTGAAGGGGCTTACGAAGTGCTGGGGGGCTTTGATCGGGTGGATGAAAAGCGCGATGCGATGCAGTCGCTTGTGCTGCCATACCCTGCCCGTCATGCACTGGCGAATGCCGCAATGAAGTATCGATTTGGTGAGGACCACCAGCCGGTCACGGTATCGCAGTTGCTGACCCCGCGTCGTCGGGAGGACTACAGCGATGATCTGTGGACCGTATACCAGCGCGTGCAGGAGAACCTGATGAAAGGGGGATTGTCAGGGCGAACCGCTCAGGGGAAAAGCAGCCGCACCCGTGCTGTTACCGGTATTGATGGCGATGTGAAGCTCAATCGAGCCCTGTGGGTGATGGCAGAAAACATGCTCGAGTTTTTCGGGCGCTAAGCAACAGTTCCGGCATAAGGAGATAGTTTGATGGATACACAAAACCTTCAGTTCGCTGAGCAGACAGCAATCACGGCCTCAGTGGTCCATGACGAGTTACGCATCGGCTTCTGGCCGCAGCACTTTGGCTCCATCCCACAATGGATAACCCTTGAGCCCCGAATCTTTGGCTGGATGGGCCGTCTGTGTGCCGATTACCACGGTGGTATCTGGAACTTTTCGACGCTCAGCAACGGCGGTGCTTTCATGGCTCCTGAGTCAGAGCACGATAAGACGTGGGCATTGTTCAACAGCATGAACGGCAACGGCGCGGAACTTACTGGCGAAGCGGCAGGGATAGTCACCTGTCTGATGACATACAGCCACCACGCCTGCCGCACCGAGTGTGACGCGATGACTGAACACTATTATCGCTTACGCGACTATGCGCTAAACCATCCGGAATGCAGCGCCATTATGCATCTAATCGACTGAGGAATACCTGACATGAATACCGCATTATCACCGGTGTCATTACAGCCTGAACTTTTCCAACTGACGGTTATGGCCCAGCATGGTTGCCTGCTCCCCGCGACCTCCGGATTGACACCTTATGCCCAACGGACCATCCGCCGCGCTATCAACCTGCTGGATAAATATCTTCGTCAGCCTGGCATATCCTTTACTTCAAGTACGGCAGCCCGTGACTGGCTTCGGTTAAAGCTGGCAGGACAAGAACGGGAAGTATTTATGGTGCTCTATCTCGATAACCAGCACCGTTTACTGGAGAGTGAAACGCTGTTTGCCGGTTCGATTAACCATGTCCAGGTCCATCCTCGAGAGTTAGTGAAGTCAGCGCTTCGCTTCAATGCTGCGGCCGTTGTGTTGGCGCATAACCATCCATCAGGTGACCCGGAGCCCAGCCAATGTGACCGCAACATTACGGGCAGGCTTAAAGAAGCGCTGGCACTGGTTGATGTGAACACTCTCGATCATCTGGTTATCGGATCAGATGGAATTGTGTCGTTTGCAGAGCGAGGCTGGATATGAGGGTATTGCAATGAAATCTACTGACTCAGAGAATGATTCATTTCTCAAATGGGGTCTGAATCGTAATGAGACACCTTGCTTTGGCGCTCGTCTGGTACAGGAGGGAAACCGACTTCACTATCTGGCTAACCGGGCCAGCATTACCGGTGAATTTATTAACACAGAATATTTGAAGTTGGATGAAATATTTCCGCATTTTATCAGCCAGATGGAATCGATGCTGACCACTGGTGAAATGAATCCTCGCCATGCCCACTGCGTCACTCTATACCACAACGGTTTCACCTGCGAAGCCGATACACTTGGCAGTTGCGGCTACGTATACATCTCCGTTTACCCTACTCAACGTTAACTAACTCCACAAGAGCAAACATGAAAACTCTACCTGCTACAATTTCGCGGGCGGCGAAGCCCTGTCTGTCGCCCGTGGCTGTCTGGCAAATGTTACTGACACGCCTGCTGGAACAGCACTATGGCCTGACACTGAACGACACGCCGTTCAGTGATGAAACTGTTATTAAGGAACATATTGATGCCGGGATTACCCTGGCCGATGCAGTCAACTTCCTGGTGGATAAGTACGAACTGGTTCGTATCGATCGCAGGGGGTTTAACTGGCAGGAGCAATCCCCTTATCTTCGGGCGGTAGATATCCTGCGAGCACGACAAGCAACTGGCTTGTTGCGACGGAGCCGTAATAACGCTGTATCGTGAATATTACGGGCAGTACTTCTGGCTTTTATCACTATCCAGGGATGCTGGCAGCGAGATTAAGAGAGTAGGGAGGCAATTCCTTACCTGACCCATTACCTGACCCGATTGCGATAAAACGAAAAAGGAGTCAGACGATTTCTCATCTAACTCCTTGTTTTGTTTGGTGGCCCCTGCTGGGTTTGAACCAGCGACCAAGCGATTATGAGTCGCCTGCTCTAACCACTGAGCTAAGGGGCCGTGGCGAGGGATTATAAAGTAACTGTTCCCCGCAATCCAGCCTAAAAATCACGCCTGCTGTTTTTATAAACAACGCATTTTCAATCCTTTATAATTACCTTTTAGGCATTGAGCTGGGGAAAACATGATCAACGATATTCTGGCGCCGGACCTGCGGGTGGTCTTTTGCGGTATCAATCCGGGGAAGTCTTCCGCCCATACCGGTTTTCATTTCGCCCATCCGGGCAATCGCTTCTGGAAAGTGATTCACCAGGCCGGCTTTACCGACCGTCTTCTGAAACCCGAGGAGGAACTCCAGCTGCTGGATACCCGCTGCGGGATCACGATGCTCGTCGAACGCCCGACGGTGCAGGCCAGCGAGGTTGAGCTGCTGGAGCTCCGCGACGGTGGTCGTGAACTGGTCAGAAAAATGGAAGAGTATCAGCCGCGCGCGCTGGCGATCCTGGGTAAACAGGCCTTCGAGAAAGCGTTTCAGGTGCGCGGCGTAAAATGGGGCAAGCAGCAGGTGACCATTGGGGCGACGGAAGTGTGGGTGCTGCCGAATCCCAGCGGCCTCAACCGGGCGACGCTGGATAAACTGGTGGAGGCCTACCGGGAGCTTGACGAGGCGCTGGCCACGCGAGGGCTTTAATGCATTTCCGACGACAAAGGGGTTACGGCTTTCACCCCGGTCGTCGGCGGCTGGCTTAAGCCTGCGGCTTTAGTCAGCTTTTTCGCAATCGCTAATATTCCCTTTTTCTATCATGAATAAAAGGGCGTCAAAAGCGAAGTCGAGAAAGGCTTTACGGTCTTTCTCAAGGTGACGTAAAAGACGTTCTTCTCTGTACGAGGACTTTTCCACTAGCCCGGTCAGGCAGAGCCAGAACAGCATCATGACGTCCGCGACGGGAGCACTTAATCCAATCTCTTTTTTTTCGGCGGCGTCTGTGATTCGCTTTGCGATAATCTGGTGGATCTGTTCTCCAGTCATAGCGATATTTTTCAACGCTTTATTGTTTTTAGTGATTTTTTCAGAACAGGCAATCTTCCCGGCTATCGCGGAAAAGTAGGCAAGGCTTGTTTCGTGGAGAGCCATCAGCGCATGGCACAGCTCGCGATAAAATTCGCGAAATGAATTTTGCCTATTGGCGATTGGTATGAGCTCCTGATAGAAACGCTCCATTACCTCCAGGATAAGATGATCCAGAATATCCTTTTTATTATCGAAATAGGTATAAAGCGTGGTTTTACTAAAACCGGCTTCATGTGCGATCTCATCCATGGTGGTACTTTCTATTCCACGGCTTAGAAATAATGTATTAGCGGTGGTTAAAATAACCGTTCTATTAAAATCAGCCAGCTGAATTTTACGCTTGCTATTCATTTCATTTCCCTATGATTTGCCTGCGGTTTTAGGCGTAAATACGCTCCATCAACCAATAGTACAATCGTAAAACTATGAGTCCAGCGGTTTAATGGCACATAAATAAATAATAAGAATAAAACCTGGATATATATTGATGGGTTTTATATTGGGCTTTTAATATTTATTAAATAAATAGTTTCTGCTTAGACATAAAAAAAGCCAGTCATGTGACTGGCTTTTCAGGGGACGCGGCGATAATTAATCGTCGAGGAAGCTACGCAGCACTTCAGAACGGCTCGGATGGCGCAGTTTACGCAGCGCCTTCGCTTCGATCTGACGAATACGTTCGCGGGTTACGTCAAACTGTTTACCCACTTCTTCCAGCGTGTGATCGGTATTCATGTCGATACCAAAGCGCATACGCAGGACTTTCGCTTCACGGGCGGTCAGGCCAGCCAGAACGTCGTGGGTGGCGGCGCGCAGGCTCTCGGTGGTGGCAGAGTCCAGCGGCAGCTCGAGGGTGTTATCCTCGATGAAATCTCCCAGATGCGAATCTTCATCGTCGCCAATCGGCGTTTCCATGGAGATAGGCTCTTTGGCGATTTTCAGCACCTTACGAATTTTGTCTTCCGGCATCAGCATGCGTTCGGCCAGCTCTTCCGGCGTCGGCTCACGGCCCATCTCCTGCAGCATCTGGCGGGAAATACGGTTGAGCTTGTTGATAGTCTCAATCATATGCACCGGAATACGGATGGTGCGCGCCTGGTCTGCGATAGAGCGGGTGATCGCCTGACGGATCCACCAGGTTGCGTAGGTGGAGAACTTGTAGCCGCGGCGGTATTCAAACTTATCAACCGCCTTCATCAGACCGATGTTGCCTTCCTGGATCAGATCGAGGAACTGCAGACCGCGGTTGGTGTATTTCTTGGCGATCGAGATAACCAGACGCAGGTTCGCTTCAACCATCTCTTTCTTCGCACGGCGCGCTTTCGCTTCACCGATGGACATACGACGGTTGATATCTTTTACCTGCTCGATGGTCAGGCCGGTCTCTTGTTCAATCTGCTGCAGTTTCATCAGGCCGCGCTGAACGTCTTCTTTCACGTCAAGCAGCTTCTCTGACCACGGCTTGTTCATGGCGATGGCCGCATTGAACCAGGTTTCGCTGGTTTCGTTGCCGGTGAACAGAGTGATGAAGTTTTTCTTCGGCATTTTGCACTGCTCAACGCACAGCTTCATGATGATACGTTCTTGAGTACGAACGCGATCCATCATGATACGCATGCTGTTAACCAGGTAATCGAACTGCTTCGGTACCAGACGGAACTGTTTGAACACTTCGGACAGCTTGAGGATCTCTTCCTGCGCTGCGGCGTGGCTACGACCTTTCGCTTTGATGGTGTCGCGGGTCAGTTCGTACTGCGTACGCAGCTCGGCGAATTTCTCGCGCGCCAGCTCGGGGTCGATGCTGTTGTCGTCATCGCTGCTGTCGTCGTCTTCTTCTTCATCTTCGTCTTCGTCGTCATCCATCTCTTCCTGAGAGAGTTCAGAACCGACGTGCGTCGCCGTTGGCGCCATATCTTCTTCGGCGTTCGGGTCGACAAAACCGGTGATCAGATCGGACAGACGCGCTTCTTCCGCTTCAACGCGATCGTACTGCTCCAGCAGATAGGTGATCGCTTCAGGGTATTCAGCCACCGAGCACTGAACCTGGTTAATACCGTCTTCGATACGTTTAGCGATGTCGATTTCGCCTTCGCGCGTCAGCAGTTCGACGGTACCCATTTCACGCATGTACATGCGCACTGGGTCGGTTGTGCGTCCGATTTCAGACTCAACGCTGGAGAGAACCTGCGCCGCAGCTTCTTCCGCATCTTCGTCAGTATTGTTGTTCGTTTCAGCAAGCAAAAGATCATCGGCATCCGGTGCTTCTTCCATCACCTGAATGCCCATGTCGTTGATCATTTGGATGATGTCTTCGATCTG
>OIFN01000221.1_pt1 | contig 27661 bp, 30 predicted proteins | sample 1582091 | NCBI WGS metagenome assembly OIFN01 (sample SAMN07501064, study PRJEB24779) | human gut metagenome
TGCTTTCGTTTATTTTCCTTGAAAATCGGTGTGCCTGTGAAGCCATACCAGAGCGAATTGTGGAAAAAGCCCTTGATGTCTTTTTGGGTCTGAGGCGTAACCGCACGGTGACATTCATCCACAACAAAAGCCACACGGAGGTCCTTGATTTTCTCCGAATCCTTTTGATATTTACCTTCTTGGAACTTGCGCATCATGGTTGTGATTTTCTGGATAGTCGTCACAATCACTCGCTTATCATTTCCTGCCAAACGCTTGACCAAATCATGGGTATTGTCCGTTTCGTCGATATCGATGACATCATTGGCAGCGTAGGAAAGAAAGGACGACGTCGTCTGCTGGTCAAGGTCCCTACGGTCCACGACGAAAATTGTCTTTTGAATGGCTGGAATCTGCAAGAGGTTGCGAGCCACCTTGTAGGACGTTAGGGTCTTACCAGAACCCGTGGTATGCCAGATATAGCCTGATTCCTGACGGCGAGAGGCATCCTGAACAGACTCGATGGCATGGATTTGATAAGGACGTAAGAGGATGAGGGCTTTCTTACTATCATCAATAACGGAGTACTGCATCACCATCTGATGAGCACGTGGAATAGACAGGACCTCATGGGCAAAGTCCATGAGACTGGTCATGGGTTTATTATCTTTATCCACCCAAGATGTCAAGAATTGTTTATTGAGCTTATCCTCTCGTGCGGCTGCGATATAACGTGTGTCCACCTTATTAGTCACAACAAACATCTGAAGGGCAGAATAGATGCCACGTAACTTTCCTTCACGGTCATACTTTTTGATTTGATGAAAGGCATCCAAAAAAGCCACACGAGGACTCTTGAGCTCGATATGGATAAGAGGAAGGCCATTTATCATCAGAGTTGTATCTAAACGACGGTCTTGATCTTGTGGATAAGCCTTGTCACGTTCCACCTGATTCACCACTTCGTAACTGGATTTTCCAGCAGCGATATTATCACGCCAGATGACAGAGAGACGGATAGTCCCAAGGCTAGCATCTTCACGCTGTACCTCGACTTTGGCAATACCATTTTCACCAGCCAACCACTTAGCAGCTTCATAATAGTTAATGAAGTTAAGCTGGTTCTTGATTTGGCGCTTCTCCTGGTCTGTCAAGGGATGGTCAGCTAGTAGAGCAACGTTATTTTGCGCTAACTTCTCAAAAAAGTTATTCCATAATTGACCTTCATTTTTTAAGTCTGGGCGATAGGTCCACTGGCTCTCACCAGAGGTTAATTGCTCGATTAATTGACGTTCTATCTCAAGTTCTGGAGTAACTGCTGGCATGACTTATCCTTTCAATACTGTCGTAATCCCTTACATTATAGCATTTTCACGGGTTCTTTCATAGTTTTGGGAAAATTCAAACAAAAAAACACGGCCCGAAGGTCATGTTTTTATCTTCTAATTATCCCCCCCTATGAATCGTAAACCCTGTGGCTTGTTGGTTAGCCATGATGGTCATGTCTGAAATTTGGACGCGTCGTGGTTGCTTGGTGACATAGAGAACTGCGTCCGCAATATCTTGAGCCTGGAGGGCTTCTACCCCTTGATAAACCTTGGCTGCCTTATCCTTGTCACCGTGAAAGCGAACTTGAGAAAAGTCGGTCTCAACGATACCAGGCTGAATGGTTGTCACCTTGATATCTGTGGCAATGGTATCGATACGCAGCCCATCACTGAAAGTTTTTACTGCGGCCTTGGTAGCTGAGTAAACGGCAGCACCTGCGTAGGCATAGATGCCCGCCGTAGAGCCCATATTGATGATATGCCCCTCATTGGCAGCAACCATGCTTGGCAAAATCTGACGTGTCACCATCATCAAGCCCTTGACATTGGTGTCGAGCATGGTCAGTAGATCCCACTCTTCATAATCTTGATAGGCTGTTAGGCCTAGTGCCAGGCCTGCATTATTGACCAAGACATGGACTTGCCCCACACTTTTGAGAATGGCTTGGCAAACATCCTTGACCATTTCCATATCAGTGACATCGAGTGCAAAGGTCCAAATTTTTTGATTTGGATAGGTCGCTTGGAGTTCTTCTTTCAAGGCTTGAAGACGCTCCACACGGCGACCTGTTAGGATGACATTTTCCCCCTCTTTAGCAAAGGCACGCGCCGTTGCTTCGCCAATTCCTGATGTTGATCCTGTAATAAGTACGTTTTTAGGCATGATATCCTCCACTCCTATAGTTCAGCTGACCCTAATCGTTATTTGTCAATTCCCCCAACTTCTTGATAAAATCAGGAAGTTCTAGCTTTATCAGGTTAGATTTCTTGTTTCCCGACTTCCAAAATATCCATAGCAACTGGTTGAAACCGTCCTGCAGAACTTTCTTTTGTTGGTCCGAGAGATTGCCAAATTCTTGTAACATCTGGCCTAGCTTAGGGAGAGTTTTAATCCCAATATCATCCAGACTTTCAATTCCAGAATCAAGAATGGTATCAAAGAACAAATCACAAACCTGCTTGAGTTCTTGATTTGGCAAGGTCTCAATCCATTCTTGGAAGGTCTCTTTTAAGCGTTGACTCAGGTCTGTCGGCTGGTCCACATAAACAAAATCATTTGTTTCCAAGTCAACCTGCCAAAGCAAGACATTGTGTTGAGCGATGCCTATGCCATCTGCTGCTACGAGCTTTGCGACCTTGTCCCAGTAGAGCATAACTCCCACAACGGATTCTTGAGGTCTGACAACCGTCATCTTGGCTTTCAATTCTTGGTAAGAAGGCTTCTCTAAGAGGGGCTTCATCAATCCCGGAGAATCCAGAAGCAAGAGCTCTGCTATTTTCTCACGCAGGACAGTCGAACTCTGAACAGCCGAATAGAGGGCAAGATTGCCACCCTTGGAATGTCCAGAAACAATGACATGACCAGTGAGGTTGGGCAAGTGCTTCTCCAGAAAAGCCATGGCTGAACGATGGGCAGGAATCTCCCGACTGTAGGTCAGCTGAAAATCCTCTTTCCAACCAATGACGCTATCATCGGTACCACGAAAGACAATCTGCTGGTAGTCCAATTCAGGCAAGCTGAAAATCATAGCCGCAAACTGCTTTTCCACTTTCTTGTCCAAGACACTACAGTAGTCACTTAGATTAAGTCTAGCGAAACGCCTAGACCTGACCATGGCTTCAGCCAAATCTACCCGTTCCTTAGTCACCATGAAGCTGTAGTCTAGATTTAAGTCCTTCCCTTCAGCATAGTCATGTAAATTGATGGTTTCCTTCAAATCACTTGCTGAGAGCCATTTTTCATAAGTCAGGTAGCCAATCTCATTGATGCAAACCTTATCCAAAATATTAAGAGGCTCTTTGTCGAAAGGCAAATCCTTAACCTTTTCAAGATAATCGATTAAATTGGACATCATTACTCCTTAAAGTCTTTCTTACCTTGATTTTACTAGAATTTTCAATAAATTGTTAGTGAAAAATGTGATATGATAAGAGAGATTATTTATTAGGAAAAGGAAGCTTATGACTATTTCACGATTTTACCGTATTTTACTAGCTCTTTGTGGACTAGTGGGTGTCTCTATCCAAATCCATGACGATGGTTGGGGTATGTTGCTCTATTACACTGTTTTGTCCAATATCCTTGTCTTCTCTAGTTTGATTTTCTTTATCATCTATGACTTCAAAAAAGGGAACGCGACAACCAACACCAAACTCTTGCGTTACAAGGGTGGTGTAACCATGGCCATCCTCATCACTGGAGTCATCTATCACATCCTCTTGGCCCCTATTACAGAACCTGAGAAATTCTGGACCCTCCGTAACTTCTTGGTCCACTATATTGTCCCTTGGGGGTTGGTGCTTGATACCCTTATTTTCGATGCTAAGAAAGCCTACCGTCTACGTGAGCCAATTTACTGGTCCGTGGTTCCTCTGTCTTACTTTGCCTTTGCCCTTCTAAATGGCTTGGTGCTAAAACTCCCAATTCCAGGTGCCAAAGATAGCCCCTTCGCCTACTTCTTTATCAATGTTAATAAATTTGGTTGGAACAAGGTCTTGGTAAACGTCCTGGTCATCAGTGCTGGGTATATCGCTGTTGGCTATCTCTTATATCTCTTGAAAAAATTTATCGGTCGTAAACCAGCATAAAATACAAACTGAGCTCCAAAAAGGAACTCAGTTTTTTCTATTGCAACAAGCCCAATTTATCAAAAGCTTTGTACAAGCCATCAGCTTCAACATCGTCTGTGACTAGGTCTGCCATAGCCAAGATTTCTGGACCACCATTTCCCATGGCAACACCAATCTCACAGTATTCCAACATAGGGATATCAATCTTGGCATCTCCGAAAGCAATGGTATCCAAACGCTTAGCACCCAAATATTCCAAAAGGACATCAATGGCATGGGCCTTGTTAATATCCTTAACACCCAAGTCACCAAACAAGGCTGTTTCACCTCGACCACCCCAAGTATGGGCTTCAAGCTGTGGAAAAGCTTCTTTGGAATCCAAGTGATCCTGATAGGAATCCAAAACGAAACTGACCTTGTTTAGGTCGTCACGGTAGAGTTCCCCACCATACTGGAGGCCATGAATGAAATCTTCTGGTTCCTTCCCCTCAACAGACTCTGCAGACTGCCCCTTTTGAATAGCGTAAGTCTTTAGTGTCTCACGCGCCCGCTCCCGAAAATCAGGACTAGCAAAGAGACCATTATTGCTCTCCAGATAAAAGGCAAGATGGCGTTCTGTCAGCCATTCCACAATCTTTGCCGCATCTTCCTTGGAAATCAGCTGATGCATGAGGACTTGGCCATGATGCTCTACATAAGAGCCATTGCCACCAATCATCCCATCCAATCCAATTTCCCATAATTCTGGTTGCATTTCTGCCTTGCTACGTCCGGTACAAACATAGACCAGATGCCCCTTTTCACGCGCCTGACGAATTGCCTTTACTGCTGACTCTGGAATGCGGTTATGATAATCCACCAACGTCCCATCAACATCTAGAAAAATAAGTTTTGACATGTTCTCACCTCGAGTCTTCTTTTACTTTATTATACCCTGATACTGCTCCAAGAGATAATACTTTCCTCAGACAAACTAATACTATCCTACGATAATATTGTCTCCAATCCAAAGCATTGCCATTTCTCCTGAAAGAAGCTATGATGAAGATATGAATGATTTAAAAACACTACTGAATCACCTGCCCTATAAATTAGCAGCCTATGATGCCCAAGGAAACTTTCTCTACGACAACGGTGGCGCTGACGGTAGTTTCTTCCCCCGTGAGCCTGAAAATCTGCCCGATTGGATCATGTCTGAAGTTCTAGCATCTCCTACCAAAGAAAGAAGTTATCAGATTCCAACAGACAGTTTTGATCAAGTCCTCATCCAGACCTACCAAGCTGCTATCGACAACGAAGGAAAGGTCCTAGGATTTTGGGAGACTATTTATGATTTGAAGCAACCTCTCAAGACCTATCTGGATAACTCTGCTCAAGCTCTTGTCGCCTGGTCTGATGCCACTAGTGGCGCTAGTTTCAAGGAAGAAACTGACTTTTAAGCTAAATTTCTTGCTTTAATAAATGAAAAATTCACTTAATTCAAGACTAGCTCAAAACACCCTTATTCATAAAATGTGCCTAAGTCAGCACTACAAAGGCTTTTTGAAAATCAGTCACTTTAATATCTCTCACAGAATTTACAAACACTCTATTTTGCATTTTTGCGCTATTTAAGGTAGAATGGGAGTAATGAGAAAAAGAATAAAACCGATCGTTGTTTACGTGGTTCTAGCTCTTTTAGGATTAGCATTAGTTATTGCAAATATTCACAATACGTCCAAACAGCAGACGCATCTTCAAAACGTGAAATCTGCTATTCCTTCTGCTACTAAACCAAAAACAACAACCAGTAGTACATCTAGCAGTTCCGACGAGGAGCTGATACTCAATCCCATTATCGACCTTTCGGGGTGGCAACTACCTCAGGATATCGATTACGATGTCTTGTCAAATCATATTTCTGGTGCTATCGTCCGCGTCTTTGGTGGATCACAGATTAGTAAGGATAATAATGCCGCAAGTTCAAATGGGATCGACAAATCTTTTAAAACACATATCAAAGAACTCAAAAAACGTGACGTTCCAGTTGCCGTTTACTCCTACGCTCAAGGTACTTCTGTAAAGGAGATGAAGGAAGAAGCTCGTATTTTCTACAAAAATGCTTCTCCATACAAACCTACCTATTACTGGATTGACGTTGAAGAGGAAACCATGTCTAACATGGAAGAAGGTGTTCAAGCCTTTCTCGCTGAGCTCAAACGTCTTGGAGCTGAAAAAGTTGGTCTCTATATTGGTGCTTATTTCATGCTTGAGCAAGAAGTTTCAACTAAAAACTTCGACGCTGTTTGGATTCCAGCCTATGGTACCGATTCTGGTTATTATGAGGCTTTGCCAAACACTGAAATTGACTATGACCTTCACCAGTATACGTCACAGGGAAGCCTGCCTGGTTTCGACAATATCCTGGATCTTAACCAAATCAATCCAGAGAAAAACAAACGTAAAACCTTTGAAAAACTCTTTGGTAAGATCAAGCAAAAACCAACTAAAAATAAGAAGACTACTTCGACAAGTTCATCTAGTAGTCAGTAAAAACCAGTGTCTAAGGCACTGGTTTTCTTCTTGTCAAATTGGTTTGGGCGTGTTCGGACGATTGTGTTATAATGGATGGTAGAAATGTATAACTTTAAAAGGAGATATGACAATGGCTAAGAAAGGCAAAGTCAAGAAAACCTTGGTTGACCAAATTCTTGATAAAGCTAAAATTGACCATGATAGCTTATCCTTCAATGGTTTAGAAGGGGAGCTTCCAGAAGATGTGGCACGTGAGAGCATTTATAAAACCCTCGCCCTTAAGGGAGATAAGACAGGACCAGTCATCGGCATCATCCCTATCACCGAGCACCTGTCTGAAAAGAAATTAGCTAAAATTTCAGGGAACAAGAAGGTTCAAATGATTCCACAAAAGGATCTCCAAAAAACAACTGGCTATGTTCACGGAGCCAACAACCCAGTGGGAATTCGCCAAAAGCACAATTTTCCTATTTACATCGATCAGTCTGCCCAAGAAGCTGGCTTCCTTATTGTCTCAGCGGGAGAAATTGGGCGTTCTATCCGTATCAATAGTCAAGAACTTGCTGATTTTGTTAATGCTGAATTTGCTGATATTAAGGAGTAATCATGAAACTGTATTTTGTACGTCACGGTAAAACTGAGTGGAACTTGGAAGGCCGACTTCAAGGTGCCAAGGGAGACTCTCCTTTGCTTAAAGAATCTATTGAACAAGTACGTGAGCTAGGTCACTATCTTAGTGACACTCATTTTGACTTGGTCTTCTCAAGTGACCTACCACGTGCTAAAAAAACTACAGAGCTCATCATGGAGTCTCAAAAACCTAAAGCTAAAGTTACCTACACTAAAGCTTTGCGTGAATGGCAGCTTGGCAAACTGGAAGGACAAAAAATTTCACTCGTTCAGGCCATCTATCCAAAAGAAATGGATGCCTTCCGTCATAACCTAGCCAACTTCCGTGCTAATGACTTCCAAGCTGAATCTGTTTACCAGACAACTAAACGTGTGGCCGAATTTGTCAAAACACTTAAAGATAGTGATGCTAAAAATGTCCTCATTGTCGGTCACGGAGCTAACCTAACAGCTTCTATCCGTACCCTCCTTGGTTTTGAACCTGGTCTTCTTCGTAAGGCAGGAGGTCTTGACAATGCTTCTGTCACTATTCTTGAAACCAATGATTTCGAGCACTTCGCTCTTAAATGTTGGAATGATACATCTTATATGGATGAACAAAACAAGATTAGCTAAATCATTGCCTGACTTCATAAGACAAGCGATCCTGAATAAGGGTCGCTTTTTTGCACTCAAAAAGCCCTTAAAGCTATTACTTTAAGAGCTTCACTTCCATTATTCCTTCCCTCTCTATAAATAAAACGGCCATACGAGGCCGCTTTATTATCTTCCATATTTCATACGAAGGATTTTTTCCTGGTTAGCATTCAAACGAAGAAGGATAACCACTTTATCAATACTCATATTGCTCTCAAGAAGACGTTCAGCCGCCATCATAAGACCATTATTGATACCTAGTTGAAGGACTGGATTTTCATTATCATTGATATCAAAGATATATTTGTTATTTGGAAGGTCGAAAAGGACTTTCACCGCTCCAAAGAGTTGCTCAAAACTATCAATTTCCAAGTCAAAGACTGGCTTAGTACCTGGTTTAAGGCTACGTCCACGGTGGTTAAACCACATTGAGTGCCAGCCACCATTGAAGGCCCCCATGACATCATTGTCATAAGAATCTCCAACGTAGAGTGTCGTCGATGGATTCATATCAAATTGCTCAGCTGCGAGGTTGAAGATTTCCTTCTCAGGCTTTTGGAAACCTGTTGCCTGACTGACGATGACACGCTTAGGGTCCACATAATCATAAAGTCCCAACTTCTTGACCTTCTTAAGTTGATGCTCTGTTGGTCCATTGGTAATAATACCCATAGGAACATTTTTTTCCTTGAGGAAATCAAGGGTCATGCGCATCTCATCAAGCATGGTGATATTTTCCAACTCATGCTCGTAAACCTCTTGGAAATGGTTACCTGTTTCTTCATCAATTTCACGGTAACCAAACTCCAAAAGGGTCTCTTTACAGCGCCAAAAACGGAAATACTCAGTTGTCCACTCACCGGCCATTACACGTGGAAAACCAACATCAGAATAGTGGCGGAAACGAATGTAGGCTTGATTCATGTGGCTCATATCAAAGTCAGGGAAACATTTTTCCATGGCAATACGATAAGGTGCCTGTTGGTCATAAATAGTATCGTCAACGTCAAAAACAATAGAAGTAATCATCTGTCCGTTCTTTCTTATATCATTCTCTTGTCTGAGACTTAAATAAATTAGGAAACTAACAACTAAACTACTACATGAGTCAGCTCTTAATTTAATCTTCAGTCTTGCAAAAGTAAGCTTTTAGTCAACTGTCTAGGGCAATCTTACTCGTCTGTTTTTTTTACTAAGATGCAATTGCCCAAACAGTCTTATTATACCGTTTTTACTCTTTCTTTTCAATTTTCGACCCCACTTAAGAAAAGATTATTCGTGTTTTGAAGATAGAAAAAGGTTTGAAACATACTGTCCCAAACCTAATGGATCTTGTCATATTCAGACACTTATTTAATTTCTTTGAAGGTCATTTTTTGTTTGACTTCACCCTGACCACCCTTGGCAATCTGGTAATAGAAATCTTTTGATGTGAAGTGGTCACCATAAGCAAAGACCTTGTTGTACTGCCATTGTGACAATTGATCGTCCTCTTTTTTACCAAGAGTCAATGTTGTTTTTGTCACACTGTATTCCCACTTAGCTGTTTGGTCATTATAGGCCTTGTCAAAATCAGTCTGACTCTTAGCAGCATTAACCACTGTCGTACGATCTTGACTCACAAGCGCCTTGTTCCCACCTTCTTGGAAGGCTACATACATGACACGATTATTGACCTCACCGTTTAGAGTGCTTGAGTATTGGTAAACCTTACCAGGTACAACACTATCTAAATGGTGTGTTCCCCAGTAATAGAAAGCACCAAATCCAGCTCCCGTAACCAAGAGACAAGCAAGAACAACACTAATAATGATATTTCTCTTTGACATGTGTTGCCCCTCTCTATTCGTCACCAGTTAGGTCAGAGAAAGTTGCCTCTGAGTCTGTTTCAGTGTGGCTTGAAGAACTTGATGAAGAGCGTTCAAGGCTTGATGAGCTTGAACTCATGCGTGTTTCTGTTTGAGAATCATCACTTGATGACGCCTTAGATTCTGAAGATTTCTCAGTGCTTGATGATGAACTTTCTTTTTCTTTGTAAACATCAACGTTGAAAGCCCACTTATCACCCTTATAACTTACCTGAATTTGAGCATATTTTGCCTTGATAAGATCTGACAGCTTACTATCACTGTTAAGAGCATCAAAAATCTTTTGAGCGAGTGCTTTGGCATTGGCTTCAGTTTTGGCACCATCTTTAGGTCCATCTACAATGTCTTTAGACTTAGGTGTTTCACCTTGCAGGTAAAGAGCTTTGCTTTCAGTGTCCTTCTTAGCTGTAGCATTTGCACCATTCTTATCACCTTCATGTGAGAAGAAAGTCCATGCAGGACTACCTGAACGATTTTGTCGATAAATATTTGAGAATTCTTCTTGAACCTTGTCTTGGAAAGCATCATCAGTCAATTCTTTTTCCTTAGAACTTTCTGTACTTGCTTTGCTTTCACTACTGCTTGCTGTTGAGCTTGATGCAGAAGATGATGATCCACTTGTTGAGCTTGATGAAGCATCTTTAGATTCTGATGATGTTGAAGATGATTCCTTGCCATCTTTAGAATCTTTAGTATCTTTGTCTTTATCGTTGTTATTGTTAGTCGTGTTGTTTGAGAATGAAACGCTATTGTCAGAATTATCTGGAGCGTAAATCACTGTATTCTTAGAATGGTCATCAGAGACAAATGTGCTGTTATTGATAATCACTCGGTTGTTATCACCGTAGTAGTTGTTGATAACAATCTTAGAATGTGCACAACGGTAACCGTTACCAGTCACATGGTAACCTGCTGGGACATCACCATCACGTTTCAAGATGAGGACATCACCTGCGAAGATAAGATCAATATTCTGAATATTGTTATCGTAGGCTAATTTTTCAATAGAAATTCCAGTCGCTTGAGAGATTCCCCACAAGGTATCTCCCCATTGAATCACGTATTGTTGGCCATCTAACTGCTGTGGATTGATATTCTGAGTTGTCAAATTATTTGTAATTTGTTCAGGTGTGCTGGCAATCCAGTTTGTAATATCAGCAGCGTGAGCACTCGTTTGATTTTGATAAAAGCTATCTGCTAACACAGATACCGTAGGCATCCCAATAGGTGCTAGTAAAGCGCCAAGCATCACGGCTTTACTAACATAATTTTTCTTTTTCATCGTATTTCCTCCTTATATCATACGAAACTTACTTTGCTATTGTACACCCTTTTTATTATATTTGTCAATAAATTCTATAACTTTCTAATCAAAGATTAATGCTAGTTAACGATTTGTCCTAAAAATAGACAAATCCTAGCTTTATTTATCTGACATTTAATCATTTGTCCTATCTTTAGAAGGTGATTTATGATACAATAATTACGACTATTTTATGGAGGACTAACATGTCAAATCAACACATGGAAGAATTGAACGATCAACAGATTGTCCGTCGTGAAAAAATGGCGGCCTTGGCTGAACAAGGAATCGATCCTTTTGGTAAGCGATTCGAACGCACAGCTACATCTGGTCAATTAAAAGAAAAATACGCTGACAAAACAAAAGAAGAATTGCACGAAATCAACGAAACTGCTACTATCGCAGGTCGTTTGATGACTAAACGTGGCAAAGGTAAAGTTGGCTTCGCCCACATCCAAGACCGCGATGGTCAAATCCAAATCTACGTACGTAAAGATGCTGTCGGTGAAGAAAACTACGACATCTTCAAGAAAGCTGACCTTGGTGACTTCCTCGGTGTCGAAGGTGAAGTTATGCGTACAGATATGGGAGAACTTTCTATCAAGGCTACTCATATCACGCACTTGTCTAAAGCCCTTCGTCCATTGCCTGAGAAATTCCACGGACTTTCAGACGTTGAAACAATCTACCGTAAACGTTACCTCGATTTGATTTCTAACCGTGAAAGCTTTGACCGCTTTGTCACACGTTCAAAAATCATTTCTGAAATCCGTCGCTACCTCGATGCTCAAGGTTTCCTTGAAGTAGAAACACCTGTCCTTCACAACGAAGCTGGTGGTGCTGCTGCTAAACCTTTCATCACTCACCACAATGCACAAAACATCGACATGGTGCTTCGTATTGCGACTGAGCTCCACCTCAAACGCCTCATCGTTGGTGGTATGGAACGCGTTTACGAAATCGGACGTATCTTCCGTAACGAAGGTATGGATGCCACTCACAACCCTGAGTTCACATCTATCGAAGTTTACCAAGCTTACGCTGACTTCCACGATATCATGAACTTGACTGAAGGCATCATCCAACACGCTGCTAAAGCTGTTAAAGGTGACGGACCTATCAACTATCAAGGAACTGAAATCAAGATCAACGAACCATTCAAACGCATCCACATGGTTGACGCTATCAAGGAAATCACTGGCGTTGACTTCTGGCAAGACATGACTTTGGATGAAGCCAAAGCAATCGCTGCTGAAAAGAATGTTCCAGTTGAAAAACACTACACTGAAGTTGGTCACATCATCAACGCCTTCTTCGAAGAATTCGTTGAAGAAACATTGATTCAACCAACATTCGTTTACGGTCACCCAGTTGCTGTGTCTCCATTGGCTAAGAAAAACCCAGAAGACCCACGCTTCACTGACCGTTTCGAACTCTTCATCATGACTAAAGAGTACGGAAATGCCTTCACCGAATTGAACGACCCAATCGATCAATTGTCACGATTCGAAGCACAAGCTGCTGCTAAAGAACTCGGTGACGACGAAGCAACAGGCATCGACTACGACTACGTTGAAGCCCTTGAATACGGTATGCCACCAACAGGTGGACTCGGAATCGGTATCGACCGTCTCTGCATGCTTCTCACTGACACAACAACCATCCGTGATGTCTTGTTGTTCCCAACGATGAAATAAAAAGTGATATCCCATTAGTCAAATAATGGGATATTTTTATATGAGGTATAAACGTGTTCAAAAAATTACAGTCCCTATTTAAGAAAAAATCAAGTGTGGGTGAACAGGCTGATACAAAAATAGAAGAAAGCCAAGTAGACTTTCTCATAGACCGCACAGATTATTTCTTCGATCACGCACTTGTATTTTATTGTGAAGAAAACGATATCCCTTCAGAAAAACTAAGCCAATCAGATATGCAAGGGATTAGTAAAAGAGCTGCTTTTCATCTCAGTATCTTCGTAGCTTGGTTAGCAAAACATGATTTTCTTAATCCCCAAAGTGATGGATTTAACCTTGAGGATGCACAAAAACTCAAGAATGAAAAGATTACAGGTACAGACTATCTCTTTAAACATCTTGATGAAAAACTCTATTCAACTGACATTAGTGACATACTCCTCCCCTTCATCTCTGATTTTTATGAAGATTATATGGATTTTTGCTATACAGTCTTGGTTGATGGTGTTTCGAGAACTGAATTTGACTGGAAAATCTATCACTTGGTTGAAGATGATATTAACGAGATGTTCAGTCAATATAAGACTCACATCAGACAATAAGAAAATGCTTCTCTCAACTCGAGAGAAGCATTTTCTTATTTCCAAAATTTTGCTTTTGATATGCCGACCCAAGCTGACAAACAAGCAAGGGCTACTACGGCATAGATAGCGTATTGTTTCGCAGGATAAATCCATGCTTTATTTTCTTCATGCCAGCGAGACTTCCAGAGGCCGATGTAATCTCCGGTCATTCCAGGATTTTTAAGGCGCTCCATGTAATTGGCAGGTAGGTTATCAGGCTGATTCATCTGCACGTTAATGATAAAGATAAGCAAAGCAAGCGCAATGACAACTAGGAGTGCCAGGGTAATCTTTTTCTTAGCTGTTAGTTGAAATGTTTTCAATTATTTTTCTCCCTCATTTATGAAATAATCTACTCATATAGTTTAGTATAAAAAGGCAATTCTGAAAAGTCCTCTATGACACCAATGTAAGATAAGTCAAAACCTTGCACATCTTCCTCATAGTGCTATAATAAAAATGTCGGTCTGTCTAAAAATAATACACTTTTAGGCAGATATGACTTAGAAAGAGGTGTTTATGACATCATCAAAGAAGGTTTCCCTTTCTGAGGTAAACCAATCCATAGATACACCAAATAATAATCGTTTTTGGCAAAATCTTAAGGCTTTCTTAGGACCTGGGGCTCTTGTGGCAGTGGGTTACATGGATCCAGGGAACTGGATTACCAGTGTCGTCGGTGGGGCGACCTACAAGTATAGTCTGCTTTTTGTCATCTTAATTTCATCTTTAATCGCTATGCAGTTGCAACAAATGGCTGGGAAATTAGGGATTGTGACCCAAATGGACCTAGCTCAAGCGACTGCCTATCACTCGCCCAAATGGTTGCGATACACGCTTTGGGTGATTCTGGAGCTGGCCTTAATGGCGACGGATTTGGCTGAGGTGCTTGGTTCTGCCATTGCTCTTAACCTGCTCTTTGGTATTCCAATTATGGTTGCCATTCTGGTGACAGTCCTTGATGTCTTCCTGCTACTGCTCATCATGAAGCTGGGATTCAAAAAAATCGAGGCTATTGTTTCAACCTTAATTTTGACAATCTTGGTTATCTTTGTCTATCTGGTAGCCTTGTCTGAGCCTAGTATTACGGGAATCCTCGAGGGTTATCTCCCTACGCCAGCGCTCTTCGAGCCACATGCTGCTGGACATACCAACCAGTTGACCTTGGCGCTTGGGATTGTGGGTGCGACCGTTATGCCACATAACCTCTACTTGCACTCATCCTTGTCACAGACTCGTAAGGTTGACTATTCTGATGGCAAAGACGTGACTAAGGCTGTCCGTTTCATGACCTGGGATTCTAACATCCAGTTGACTTTGGCTTTTGTGGTTAACTCCCTCCTCTTGATTTTGGGGGCAGCTCTCTTCTTTGGTCATGCTTCTGATATTTCAGCTTTCTCACAGATGTACAATGCTCTTCAGGACTCTAAGATTGCTGGTGCGGTAGCTAGTTCGACACTTTCAACACTCTTTGCCTTGGCGCTCTTGGCTAGTGGTCAAAACTCTACCATTACTGGTACTCTGACTGGCCAAATTGTCATGGAAGGCTTTCTCCACATGAGGTTACCGCAGTGGGTAATTCGTTTATTCACACGTCTCTTCGCCTTGCTACCTGTTATCGTTGTAGCTATTCTCTACGGTGATCAAGAAAAGACTCTGGATCAACTGCTGGTTTATTCACAGGTTTTCCTTTCACTTGCCTTGCCATTCTCTATCTTCCCTTTGATTTACTACACTTCTAAGAAATCACTCATGGGAAAACACGTCAATGCTAAGTGGATTACTTTCCTTGGTTATGCCATCGCTATTGTCCTAACCATTCTCAATCTCAAACTTATCATTGATACGTTTTAAACAAAATAAGGCCAGCGCCATGCTGACCTTGTTTTAGTTTTTGAAGGCGTCAACGAGAACTTGGAATTCTTCATTGCTAAGGGTAATCCCCTTACCCATCTTGGTATGGTCGGGACTCCATGTACGGATGTCATACTTAGCCGGTGCGCCATTAAAGCTCACACGATTGAGTTCCTTAGTCCAGCCCTTGTCATTCTCAGACAAGACCAAGAGTTTTTCTTCAATTTCAAATGAAAATTCTGCCATTTGCTTACCTCCACTAGCTTTATTCGTTTTTTTCTGTGAAAATTGTGTGTTTTAGAAAGAAGTTATCCACAAAATTTCACCTTTCATGCTATAATTATTTTATCAAGAAACGAGGGAAATGACCATGATAAACTTTTTAGAAGCAGTAAAGCATCAGCTTCATCAGTTTGTGGAAACAGGTCACAGCAAACCTGTCCACCTAATGCAAAATCAGCTTATTAACGATATCTATCATGCTATTGATCATAACCAAATGGTCATGCTGACATCCAATCAGAAGCCCTATAAGGGCTACATCAACCGTTATGACAGAGAGCGACAAGCCATCTTTATCGAGCAAGATAAGATCATCAGCATGATTGAACTAAAAGAAATCAAACGTCTAAAAATCATATCACAACGAGGTTAAGTTTATCAGTTAACCTCGTTTTATTATGAGGTTGACTATTTCAGAAGTGCTTGTTATAATAAGTTAACTATTAATTTATGAAAGGTTAACTAAAAAAATGACGCAAAATCGTACATTGTCACTCATACTTCCCGCCTTCGGTGCTGCTATCATTGCCACACTGGCTCAAATTGTTATTCCTATCGGTGCAGTTCCCATTACGCTTCAGACTTTTGCTGTTGGACTGGTTGCTGCCATCCTTAAACCCAGAGAGGCTACTCTTGCTGCCACCCTCTACCTTATCCTAGGAGCTATAGGTCTACCGGTTTTTGCAGGTGGTGGCGGTGGGCTCCAAGCCTTCTTTGGTCCTTCAGCTGGCTATCTGCTTGCCTACCCATTTTTTGCACTTGTCACATCTGCACTGGCTCATGCTAAGACTCCTATCTGGAAGATCTTTTTGGCTTTTGTTTTGGGAGATGCGCTTGTCTTTATCGGTGGTATCCTCAGCCTGCACTTTCTCGGAAAAATGGGATGGTCTGCAGCTGTAGCTGTTGGCTTGACACCCTTTATTATTCCTGACCTCTTAAAAGGTCTCATCGTCGCTTTGGTGACTAAGCCAGTCTTAAAAGCTCTTAAAAATCATAGTTACTTTAACTAAAAAAGATTGAAGACTTTGTTCATGTGAACAGAATCTTCAATCTTTTTATTTTTCAAAATAAATATCATAGTGCTTTGAACAAGCTGGGTTGAAGGCACTGTGACAATTGGGACAAGCTTCTACATCTTGATACTCCTCAATTGTCATCTCATGCCTACAAACGCCACAGATAAGGACCTTGTCCTGCTTCAATTGACAAGGATAAGCTCGAAAGCTATGTTTCTCTAAGCAATCATGACACTGATAACAGGCATAATACTTCTGGCACTCGAAGCATTTTAGGGCAACTATATCTAGTGGAGAATGGTAGTGTTGACACCTACTCTGATCATCTACCAGGAGCCCATTGATTTGACTTGTCATTAGGCACGAACAGTTTTGCTTGAACCGTCTTTTTGGTAGAGGTTAATCAAACCTTCTTTAGTTGAACGAATCATGTCACCAGGTTTAACTTCTTGTGGCACGGTAATTGTAAGAAGTTCCATTGGGTTTGGTGCACGGTCAATTTTGTTACCATTAGCATCGTGAAGGTCTTTGATATCACATTCAAAATGACGGAAGCCTGGTCCGTAGAATTCAACGTGGTCACCTTCGAGAATAACGTTACGTTGACGGATTGTAGCTGTCATAGTGGCTGGATCAAAGTCTACTACTTCACCAACGAATTTGTATTGTGGAATCTTACGACGGGCACCAAAGAGTTGCTCGTTTTCTGTTGGTGTCTTGTAGTAGAAACCTGTTGCCAATTCACGCTGGGCAACTTTCCAGAGTTCGTTAATCAAATCATCTTTGATGGCATAAAAGGCTTCTGCACTTTCCATGTAAGCGTCACAAGCAGCCTTGTAGCAGTTAGCAACTGTTGAGACATAGTGGACAGATTTCATACGACCTTCGATTTTAAGGCTATCAACGCCATTATCGATAAGGTCAGGGATATTTTCAATCATACACATGTCAACGGCTGACATAGAGTATTCTTCAGGAACTTCACCTTTGATACTCTTACGTTCTTGGCCGAATGGCATGTCGTAAAGGTCATATTTCCAACGACAAGACTGTGAACAACCACCACGGTTGGCATCACGGTCTGACATGTGGTTAGAAAGGGTACAGCGACCTGAGTATGAGATACACATAGCGCCATGGACAAAGGCCTCAATTTCAAGATCCGTACGCTTACGGATTTCAGCCAACTCTTCCATGGTAACCTCACGTGCCAAAACGACACGGGTCAAACCATACTCTTTCCAAAAATGGAAGGTTTCAACGTTTGTCGCAGATGCTTGTGTAGACAAGTGGATGTTAAGTCCTGGAGCGTAGGTTGAACAGATTTCAATCAAGGCTGGGTCAGATACGATAACAGCATCGAGTCCCATATCACGCAATTCACGGAACCATTCACCAGCACCTTTTTCATTTCCTTCATGGGTAACCATGTTTGAAGCAACGTGTACATCAACGCCACGAGCGTGAGCGTATTCGATACCTTCACGAAGCTCATCCATGGTAAAGTTTCCGGCACGGCTACGCAAACCATAGGCTTGTCCACCAACGAAAACAGCATCTGCGCCGTAATTTACAGCGACTTTCAATTTTTCCAAAGTCCCAGCAGGTACCAGAACCTCTGGGCGTTTTTTAGTTGTAGTCATAATTTCTCCAATTTGCAAGATTGTCGATTTTAAGTTTTGAACAACTCCTTCGTTCCCTGAAAATGGAAAACTCTCAAACGAAAGAGGAAGGGTTATTATTTTACACGGTCAGGTTCATAATCATAGAAACCTGTGTCCAAACCACGGTTGGCTGGGTGTAATTTATGAATAGCCTCATCAAAGAGGAAGGCTTGGTCTTGTGAAAATTCGCCAGCCTCGATGAGGTCACGAGCCTTCACAAAATACTCAGTGATTTTTACAAAGTTTTCACCTGGGCAATAAACACCGTCCAACTTCCAGTGGTCAAAACCATGTTCAACGAGTTCTGAAAGTTTAGTCATCATATCCAAGTCATTATTGGCAAAGATATGTGTCCCGTGCATGTCTTCATAAACTGAGTAGTGAGAATCTGGGTCACCAGGCTCAGAAAGGAAGAGGTCACGTTCTTTGGTAACAGCTTCATCCGTTTTGATAAAGTTGTAGTAGTTTTGAAGAAGCGGACGTTTAGAGTGGTGAATGATACTTGCACCATAAACCAAAACCTCGGCTGGAATTTGAAGATTTTCAGCCATGATGAAGAGTTCCGCAGACGGAATTTCACGAGCCAAAACAGCTTCAGAAGCTCCAGCTTGTTTGCCCCAGAAATTAATCTGACGGCTAGAGGTTACCATGGTTGAAGCATCATAAATCATTTTGAAGGGACGTTTGTCACGGTTACAGATGTAGAAAACTCCTGCATCACCAACCGTGATATAATCTGCCTTGATTTCTTCAAGAAAATCAAGATAGTCTGGAAGAGCATCCATCATACCTTGGTGCATGAGGGCGTTAACGGCAACAGTCAATTCCTTGCCTGACTCATGTACCAGCTCTGCAATCTTTCGCATTTCTGCGAATGAAAAAGGCTTAGGCAAACGAAGGCCAAAGGCTTTTTCGCCGATATAAATACGATCTACGCCAAGTTCTAGGAGCTCACGTGCCTGCTCGTAGCTCTCAGCAGTCGCTGTAATCACTATTTTTTCCATAACTCACATTATAGCACAAATGATTTGATTTTTTTAGAATTTTTAGGTTCAAAACTATGTATCTCAATATTTTAAATTAGTTTTTAAATACTATAATTTTCACAAAAATCAAAAAAAACTTTGCAATATAAAATTTTTATGGTATTATTAATGAGATTCTAAATAGTGAAATACTGACTAAGTATTTTAACCTACACGAAAAAGTGATTTAGATATTTTATATAGAAAGGAGGCAGACATGGCTGACAACTTACACCGTCAATTTGATCACATTGAAGATTTCGAGACTGAGCATCCTCAAACGATGAATTATCAAGATTATCAAGGTCTAAATAGTAATAGTATTAAGCTACAAGATATGATTTTCTTTGGACGTATCTCAAGCTTCTGTGTTTCAACAGTCCTAGTTGCCTTCCTTTTCTTAGTAGCACAGGTGGCTACCTTCTGGGCCTTCTTCTGGGCAATTACCATCAGCGTCATTGGTCAGATAGGCATTTATGTCCTAATCGAGTATTATAAAGCACAAAAACGTTGACTGTTTGGTCAACGTTTTTTTCGTACTAAAAAAAGCCTCATGGGCTTTCTTTTTATTTTGCTTCTGCTGCTTCTTCAGAGATATCTTTGATATCAATGACGATATCATCAACGATAGCTTTTGTTTCTGCTTCAACATCTGCTTGCTCAGGAGTTAGTTGTGCTGTTTTCTCTTTGATAAGTTCAAAGCTCTCTTTGGCAAAGTCAGCAACTTGAGCTGTTTTTTCTTGAACGGTTTTTGTCAAATCATCTGCAGTGATTTCACCATTTTCAAATTTTGTTTTGTAGTCTTGGAAAGTATCGACTGCCAAATCTTTGTAGTCGCTAGCTTTTTCCACTACTTGATTTTGATAAGCTTTAGGATCTTCTTTGAATGAAGCGATTTCTTCATCGATACGTGATTTAACAGCTTTACCTTTTTCAGTTGTAAAGAAGTAAGCTGCTGCAGCTCCAGAAGCTGCACCAATGATTAGGGTGTTTAAAAATTTACTCATGAAAAGACCTCCTTATTTTTTCTTGTCTTTTTTACCAAATAGTTTTGAAGCAACCTTACCGATAGCAAAGGCTGAACCTGCCTTACCGACACTTGCTCCTGCTGCACTTGCTTTAGCACCGAGGTAACGGGCTTCAGTATTCAAGTCAGAGACACTTTCTGAAAGCTCAGCTACTGCTACAAAGAGAGGATCGATGGTTTGAACTTTTTCATTAACATCTTCAACCAAGACGTTTGCCTTAGCCAAGATTTCATTTGTTTGATGAAGGGTTACATTAATGTCTGTGCGAAGCACAGCAACTGTTTCTTCAACTTCTTTGACCACATGACGTGTACGAAGTAGGGTAGGGATCAATGCAATGAGGAACGCAGCAAGTGCGATTGCGATAATAAGAAATGCAATTTCTGCCATAGTTTAAGACTCCTTTGACCTTTTTAAAAGGTCGCCATAAGAAAACTGAAGTAAACTCTCCAATTTCCAGTGACCTTTGTTATGATAATTTTCATTATATTATAACAAAGTCTGAGCTATATGACTAGTTTTTCATTTTATAATCTGCCTCTGGACGTTGCTTTCGCAAATATAGTAAGATAGCACCCAAGATGATAATGGCGATGCTGACCCATTGAGAAACACGCAAGCCAGCAAACATGAGGCTATCCGTACGCATGCCTTCAATGACAAAACGTCCTAGACCATACCAGATAAGGTAAAATGAGGTCACATCTCCTTGACGCAGTTTCTTATTAAAGCGTCTTAGTCCTAGGATAATGATAAATCCGACCAAGTTCCAGAGACTTTCGTAAAGAAAGGTCGGTACACGATAACTACCATCAATATACATCTGTTGGCGAATAAATTCTGGGACATAATTCAGATGACTAACTGCTTTTCCGTAGGCCTCCTGGTTAATAAAGTTTCCCCAGCGACCGATACTCTGAGCAATCATAACGCCAGGTGCCGCGATATCTAGAAAATCCAAGACAGCAATGGCATGACGTTTAGCAAACCAATAGAGGACAGCTGCTCCAGCAATCAAGCCACCATAGATGGCAATCCCACCATTCCAAATCGCAAAAATTTCTGAAGGATTTTGACTGTAGTAAGCCCACTGGAAAATCACATAATAGAGCCTAGCACCAACAATGGCTATAGGAAAGGCAAGAAGAATAAAATCTAGGATGTTTTCAGGGTCGATTCCCTTTTCGGGAGCCCAACGCTGAGCCAGGTAAACGGCAAGTAAGAGACCAGATACGATACAGATGGCATACCAATGAATACTAATGGGGCCAAGTCTTAGAGCAATAGGGTCAATAGTAGCTAACATTAGTCTTCACCATTCTTACTAATGAGGTTAGTCAAACGTTCCTCAAAGGTTTTGGTTGCATCAAATCCCATTTGCTTAGCACGGTAGTTCATTGCTGCAGCTTCGATAACGACTGATACGTTACGGCCTGTCTTAACAGGAATGCGGACACGTGGAATCTTAACGCCTTGCAATTCAACTTCTTCGTTCCCATTTCCAAGACGATCAAAGACCTTACCGTCTTCAAAATTTTCTAGATAGATGGCCAACTGAACTTGAGATGAATTACGGACAGCACTGGCTCCATAAAGACTCATAACGTCAATGATACCAACCCCACGGATTTCAAGAAGATGGCGAAGAATTTCTGCAGGTTCTCCCCAGAGAGTTTCCTCATCTTTAGCATAGATATCCACACGGTCATCAGCGACTAGACGGTGCCCACGTTTCACCAACTCGAGCGCTGTCTCACTCTTACCGATTCCAGAGTCTCCTTGGATAAGAACACCCATCCCGTAGATATCTACCAAAACACCATGGACACTAGTTCGTTCAGCTAATTGTGAGTTAAGATACCAAGACATGTCCCCTGAAAGTGACGATGTGCCGTTTCGTCCTTGAAGAACTGCTACGCCATTTTCCTTAGCAGCTCGAAGCATCTCTTCCGGAATATTAAGACCACGCGCCACGATAACAGCTGGAGTTTCCGCTTTAAACATATTCGCAAAAACAGAATAACGGTTGTAATCAGTCATGGTTTTAAGGTAGGACCACTCCTTCATCCCAACCAACTGCAGTCGTTCCGGTGAATAATAGTCAAAATAACCTGTCATTTCTAAACCAGGACGAGAGATATCAGCAGTTGTTATCGGTTTTGCCAAAAGCTCCTTATTCCCATAGACAACCTTGAGTTTAAGCCTGTCAACCAACATTTTAACGGTTACTGTCATGTTATTTCCTCCGATTATTTACTAGTTTCATTGTATCATAAAAAGGTTTTCAATGCGGTTCTCAAAGCAAAAAAGACCTATGACTAGCACTAAGGCCAATCATAGATCTTTTCTATTATAATTTACTCACCAATTCCACTCGTCTTCGACAGGTTCAGCGTTTTTACGTTTGCGTCCATCCTTGAGTTTGATTTCGGGATAAATATCTTCTTTGTAAGGAAGGAGAAAGGCTAAAACCAAGTATAGAAAGATTCCAAACTGCGTTGAAACCATTAGAATAACAGCCAAGATACGAGCCAAAGCTAGGTCCCAACCAAACTTATCTGCCAAACCTGCAACAACACCGGCGACGAGTCTATTTTTTCGTGTCTTATAAAAACGATTTGACATGGTCTTCTTCTCCCATCATTTCTTTGATTTAATTATATGATTTTTTTAAATTAAAAAAATCAGCCCTAGGACTGATTTAGAAAAATGAGCTTGCCTCGACACAGACCGCATCCAAACTTCTGTGTATTGACACGGCGTTTGCGACGGTAGATATGACCACAAGATTGGCACTGATAGAGGTAGTACTTCTCCTTTTGACCTTGCATCTTTGGAGCGTATCTAAGGCCTTCAACCTTGGCTAGTAAGTCCTTAAAATCTCTATCAACATGCTTGTAGCCCTTACCTTGAAAATAAAGGTGATAATGACAAAGCTCGTGGCGGACGATTTTTCGAAAGGTTTCAAGACCATGTTCCTCATAGAGTTTTGGATTGAAATCTAAGTGTCCATCCTTGGGAAAGAACCGCCCTCCAGTGGTCCGGAGACGCTTGTTCCACAAGGCTTGATGCTTAAATTCCCAGCCAAAATCTTCTATAGAAACAGTCTTAACATAATCAGTTAGATTCACGTGGATTCACCAAGGAGAGGTTGAGTTTTTCATGCTCCAAATCAACTTTTGATACCCACACGGTAACCAAATCCCCAACAGAAACGACCTGACTTGGGTGGTTAACGAAGCTTTTGCTCATCTCAGAGATATGGATAAGGCCATCCTCATGGACACCGATATCCACAAAGGCACCAAAGTCCACAACGTTACGGACCGTTCCTTCAAGTTTTTGTCCTACTGACAAATCTTTGAGTTCAAGAACATCCTGGCGAAGCACAGGTGCTTCAAAATCATCACGGAGGTCACGGCCTGGTTTCAAAAGGTCAGCAATGATATCTTTGAGGGTTTCCTGTCCAAGTCCCAGCTCTTCTGCTGTTTCTTTAAGATTAAGGGCCTTCAATTTTGCCTTGGCAGAGTCGTCCAAGTCTGTGATAGCCAACTTCTTGAAGAGGGCTTTTACCGCTGGGTAAGACTCTGGGTGGACCCCTGTATTATCCAAGATATTCTTGGCATTTGGAATACGAAGGAAACCTGCAGCTTGTTCGAAGGCCTTGGCACCAAGACGTGGGACCTTTTTGATTTCAGCACGCGATGCAATCTCACCATTCTCCTCACGGTAGGCGACGATATTTTCAGAGATGGTCTTGTTGAGTCCTGACACGTGTGACAAGAGGGTACTACTTGCCGTATTGACATTGACACCGACTTGGTTAACCACGGTATCAACGACGAAATCAAGATTTTCAGACAGTTTCTTCTGACTAACATCATGCTGGTATTGGCCTACTCCGATTGATTTAGGGTCAATCTTAACCAACTCGGCCAATGGGTCTTGGAGACGACGGGCAATGGAAATAGCAGAGCGTTTTTCGACCGTTAAGTCTGGGAACTCATGACGGGCCAACTCTGAAGCAGAGTAAACAGAGGCACCACTTTCATTGACAATGACATATGAAGTCTCTGGAAAATCCTTGAGAACTTCTGCCACAAAAGCTTCACTTTCACGACTGGCTGTTCCATTACCAATAGCGATAATCTCAATGGCATGCTTTTTAATGAGGTCAGCCAAGTCTTTCTTAGCCTGTGCGATTTTAGCCTGACTAGCTGGAGCCACTGGATAGATAACTTGCGTTGTAATGAGTTTCCCTGTTTGGTCAACCACGGCCAACTTAGCCCCTGTACGAAAGGCAGGATCAAAACCAAGAACCATCTTACCTTTAAGTGGCGATACTAGAAGAAGGCTGCGAAGATTTTGAGAGAAAAGTTGAATCGCACCATCTTCTGCTGCTTCAGTCAATTCGCTTCGGATACGACGCTCCATAGCTGGAATGATTTTCTTCTTGAGAGATTGATTGATAACTTCCTCGATATAGTCATTTTTTTGTTTGAAACGAGCACTGTAGAAACGGTGCATTTTCTCAAGATTGTGCTTAAAACTTACCTTAATAACGCCTAGTTTCTCCCCACGGTTAAGGGCTAACGTACGGTAACCTTGAAGTTTAGACACCTTGTCCTCAAAATCATAGTAAATCTTGAAAATTTCTTTTTCATCCAGCGATTGATCCTTGAGGGTTGAAGTGATGTCACTGTTGTTCCAGATTTCGTTGTAGGTCCAAGAGCGCAAGCTATTGTCCTCAGAAAAGGCCTCAACCAAAATATCCACAGCACCAGCAAGAGCCTTATCAGCTGTTGGAAAGGCTTCAGATGTCAGCTTTTCAGCTTCAGACTTGAGGTTTGGACTATTTTGCAAGATAAGACGAGCCAAGGGGAAAAGACCTGCTTCACGGGCAACCGTCGCTTTAGTGCGGCGTTTTTCCTTATAGGGAAGGTAGAGCTCTTCCACATCTGCCAGTTTTTCAGCAGCTTCAATAGCTGCCTTGAGTTGGTCGGTCAATTTGCCCTGAGCCTCAATCTTGGCCAGAACTGTTTCCTTACGGTCTTGAAGAGCAGTCAAGGACTTGTCCATATCAATGATGGCCTTGATTTGCGTTTCATCCAGATTGCCTGTTTTTTCCTTACGGTAACGGGCGATAAAGGGGATGGTATTGCCTTCTGCGGTCAATTCCAAAACAGTTTCAACTTGTTGTTTTTTTAGGCCCAATTCCTGAGCCAAAGTCTCTAAATTACGATTTTCCATAAGTTCTATTATACCACGATAGGAGATTTGCTTGGGTAGAAAACCTTGTAGCTGAAGCGAGAATTTTTAAGCAAGAGGTAGTATAATAGAAAGGTAAACCTATTGTTAGGGGCTATTTCTTTCGGAAAATAGATGCATCTTCCTAGAAGCAGTGCTTCTTCGTCTGATGCCCTCTTTTCTGTCAGAAATAACGCCCTTAGTATCTTATGTAAACTCGGAGGCTTTTTATGGCAGTTATTCAGAAAAAAACAAATGAACTTGAAAGCATGATGGCATCTTTTGCGGCTATCCCTGATTTTGAAAAGGCGGGAACTGATCCTAAGAAGGACAAACGTCTTCAAGAAGATAAGAAGAAATAATTTTTATGGCTATTTTTCATCAACTACCAGATAGCGTTTTGCAGCTTCTGGCAGTTTTTCTATCGATTATTATCGAAGCTCTGCCCTTTGTTTTGCTGGGAAGTATCCTATCTGGCTTTATCGAGGTCTTTGTGACTCCTGAAAAGGTCCAAAACTTCCTTCCTAAAAACAAGGTCCTGGCTATTCTCTTTGGAACTCTAATTGGTTTTATTTTCCCTTCTTGTGAATGTGGGATTGTTCCCATTATCACGCGCTTTTTAGAGAAAAAAGTGCCTAGCTACACGGCTATTCCTTTCATGGCAACTGCTCCTATCATCAATCCAGTCGTTCTCTTTGCGACCTATACGGCCTTTGGGAACTCTTGGTACTACGTAATTTTACGTTTTCTCGGAGCTTTCTTGATTGCCATGATTTTGGGAATTCTGCTCGGCTTTGTGGTGGATGACCAGATTCTTAAGGACAATCGTAAGGTCAGTCATGTGCACGACTATAGTGGTTTGTCAGCTGGTAAGAAAGTTTTTCAAGCCTTGATTCATGCGGTAGATGAATTTTTCGACACTGGGCGTTACCTGATTTTCGGGAGCCTGGTGGCCGCAGGGATGCAGACCTACCTACCGACCCGTATTCTTACGACAATCGGGCACAATTCGGTGACAGCCATCCTCATCATGATGCTTCTGGCCTTTATCCTCTCACTGTGTTCGGAGGCGGATGCCTTTATCGGAGCTTCCTTGCTCTCTAGTTTTGGAGTGGCACCAACGGTGGCCTTTCTCATCATCGGTCCTATGGTTGATATCAAGAACCTAATCATGATGAAACACCAGTTTAAGACACGCTTTGTTGGTCTCTTCGTAGGAACCGCAAGTCTGGTGACAATCATTTACTGTCTGGTATTGGGGGTGATTTAATGTTACGTTTTCTCATCTTATCTGGGTATTTTGAGCTGGTCATGTACTTACAAGTTTCTGGCAAGCTCAACCAGTACATTAATATCCACTACTCCTACTTGGCTTACATTTCCATGGTGCTTTCCTTTATCCTTGCTGTGGTTCAACTCATCGTTTGGATGAAGCAGATAAAAGTTCACTCACATTTGTCAGGTCGAGTAGCCAAGGTAGCCAGCATCGTTCTCTTGGCCTTTCCAGTCCTCACTGGGCTCTTGGTGCCAACAGTGACCTTGGATGCCAATACCGTATCAGCTAAGGGTTACCATTTTCCACTGGCGGCAGGGAGCGATCCTAATCAGGCCGACCAAGAGGGAACGACTATTCAGTACTTGAAGCCGGACACCAGCTCCTACTTCACCTCCTCAGCTTATGAGAAGGAAATGACCAGAGAGCTCGCCAAGTACAAGGGACGTGACACCATCCAGATTACCACGGAAAATTACATGGAAGTCATGGAGCTCATCTACCTCTATCCTAACGATTTCGTGGGCAAGAAGGTCACCTATACCGGTTTTGTCTACAATGACCCACAAACCAAGGGTTATCAGTTCATCTTCCGTTTCGGAATTATCCACTGTATCGCCGATTCAGGTGTTTACGGACTGGCGACGACAGGAAGTGACCAAACCTTTAAGGACAATACCTGGGTAAAAGTCACTGGTACCATCACTGTGGATTACTATCAAAATCTCAAACAGAGCCTGCCTATTCTCAATTTGACTGAGGTCAAAGAGGTTGGTCAGCCTGACAATCCTTATGTATATCGTGTATTTTAAAAAGCCAAGTTCAGTTGAACTGGCTTTTTAAGTTGAATCAATCAACCTGTACAGTTACTTAAATCTTGAGAGTACAAAAACGCATATACTTC
>OIFN01000242.1_pt1 | contig 25845 bp, 25 predicted proteins | sample 1582091 | NCBI WGS metagenome assembly OIFN01 (sample SAMN07501064, study PRJEB24779) | human gut metagenome
ATTGCTTTATCAACTTTTTTCTCGGTTTTAACTTTTCGTTCTGCATGTAACTGTTTTAATTGTTCTTGTCTATTAAATTTTTCCATTTTAACCTCTATACTTTTATTCTATTACTTCTCCCGAATATAATGTTTCCATCTTTTATATTACCTAGTATTTCTTCATATTTATTTAATATATTAGTGTGTTTTTCAACCATATCTTGCCTATTATTATTTTTAGCTAATTCTATAGATTTGACCGTTGATTTGATATGTAATTCATATTTTTCAACATCTAAATCAGAAAATCCAATAGCTAAATCCTTACATGGTTTCCCAGAATTACAAGTCAGGCATGGCGGAGCTTCCATGTATGGACAATCACCACTCAATCTAGCATGACAAGTGCCATAAGGATTGTCCATTGCGTTTAATTTATGTTCTTGCCATAAAGAATTCAATGCTTTTTCAGATAGTTCACTACTATGCTGTATATTTTTAATTTTACCGTCAACATCAAAACTAAAAGCTCCTTGATCAATAACTGATTCAAAAGCCTTTCTTTTTGTATCATCAAGTAACTTAGCATATCTTAGAGTCATTTCTGGTGAGGAATGTGCTAATAATTCTTGTATAGTTAATATATCTGCTCCACCATTTAACAATTTTACTGCATAGGTATGTCTAAATTGATGAGTTTTGAAATGGAAGATTTCTCCTTGTTCATCAATAATATTTTTAGTTTTTGATAAATGATTTAAGTGTGCCCTGACCATATGTTGTGTATAGGGCATTCCCTTTCTTTTTCCTTTATGAATAGCAAAAATATAATTATTAGGATTATTATCTTTTGTACTTTTAATTTTAGAATCGGCTATTAAAACTGCTACTATATCAGCTAATTTATTATCAATTGGTATTCTATGTCCTTTAACAAAAGTTTTAGCAATATCTGTTATTATTGAATACTTTCCATTAACTTTTGCAAGGCAATTATTTTTTAATGTCAATACATCAGAAATTCTTAATCCCGTTTTAAAAGCTATCCAAACTACAGGTATTAAATCTTTGTGCAAATCATTTATATGCTCAAAAAGCTGTTCCAATACAAAATCTGGGATATAATCAATTTGGCTACTATTTTTCTTTTCGTGTTTAGGTAAGTCTTGTGGATAAATTAAAAATCGTATATCTTGGTACGGTGCTATAGCATAGTTTTGAGTTATAATATCGTTTAAGAATCTTCTAATTGTTTTTAATTCTTCTCTCACAAAGTTCTTAGTACTTCGCAAATTTTTATTAGCTGCATATTCAAATAAAAATTCTATATATGATTCGATATGACATCTATCTAGTTCGTTTAAACTATTCCTTGTTTCTTCATTTTTAGTTATATTTTGAAAAAACCTAGTTAAAACTCTTATATAAAACCTTGCTGTAGCAAATACTATATCACCAGTTATCAAACGTTTTTTTAAATATTTTTTTGCTGATTCTCGCATTTTAATTGACTCAATTTTTTCAAAGTTTAAATAATTGCCAGTTAGTGTCTTATTATAACTCAATCCATATTTTTCTAAATTTCTAATATCCCATTTATCTTTTTCCCATTCTTCTCGCTTATCAATGAACTTAATTAGATTAATGTACATATTCTTTAAAAAAGAAGCTAGCCCACTTTTGTATTCATAATCACCAAAAACTATTGTTGATGATCTTCTTTTTATTGGTATATTATTTGCAGTCAACCAATTAAACCAGTGCTTTTCTAATATATTTATATCACAATCAAGTAAAGAATTTAAATTTGGATAAACTTTATTAAAGAACTCAGCAATCTTATTAATCTTCACTGCTCCAGTATTAAATAAATTAGATAAAGACCAATCCTCTTTAACTATCAGTTTCAAAAAAAGGTATTTAAATTCTAAATTCAAATTTTTATTTTTAATCCTAAAGAAAACATTTTTTCTTTTGTCTCTATAGTTCTTGATACTATCTTGAAATTGCTTGAATTTGTTAAAAGCTGAAATGTGCCACTCATCATTTTTAAAAAAGTAATCATCATATATTTCAGTTATTAAAACCTCTCCTTTTATATTGATGGCTCTACTTTGTAATGTACATAATTCATTAATAATAGTACTGTTTGTAGGTAAATTAATTGGTATTGACATAGTCATTCCCCTTTATTAAAAACTTGAAATTGATGCTTTACTTTATTCCAATCTTCGCGTATATCTTCTTCAGTAGGATGAACATATAAATTAATAGTCGTTTGTATATTACTATGACCAAGTCTTTCTTGAACTTGTTTTATATCCTTAGTTTCATTATAAAAAACAGTTGCATGTGTATGGCGAAATAAATGAGGATGAACATTTATAGATGTTTTATGTTTTAGCCTTTTAAATAATGAACATATATCGCTATAATTCATAGCTTCTCCTACATTTCTCCCCTTTATTTTTACAAAAAGATAATCAGAACATATTGAAAGTTCGTCAATTATTTCGTAGACATAATCATCATATAAATCAATTAACGATTGAGAAATAAATATTTTTCTTTCCCCAGTTTTCAAATAAGTACCATTATCATTAAATCTATTTTTCAAAACTATTTGATGGCCTTTTCTAAAGTCAAATTTAATATCATCAATACGTAATGATAATACCTCACCTATACGTAATCCTGTTTCATATAATAATTGTATTAAGAATTTATCTCTAATATTATTAGTTTCTCCTAATAATTTCTTAACCTCCGCATTAGTTAATACTTCTATCTTTTTCTTTGGTTCTTTAACTTTCAAAATATTTTTCAACGTTCTATAGTCCTTATTTACATGATGCATAAAACTTTTATATTTTTTAGAGTATTTACTTTCCATATGCATAAAATCATAGAAATTAACATCTAATTTTTTGCTCCTATAGAGATAATCATAAAAATTAGATACTACGGTCATAGTCAGATTAATTGTCTTAGGACTAATGCTTATTTCTTTTCGGTGATAAGAGAGGACATTCTCATTTTCAAAAGGTTTTTTCATCCATCTTATAAAATCAACAAAGTTATCAAAACTAACTTCTTTATAGCATATCTTTTTATTTTCTAAGTAAACAAAAAATTTTTTTAGCGCATAGGCATAGGTTTTCTTGGTATTTAAACTTTTCTTAACACTATCCAGATACTTCAAATATCTTACTGCATCTACTATAGGTTCATTATTACCATCTAAAATCATAAAATTGATACCATTCTTAGATTTTACTTCTACTATTTTCATAATAATCTCATTTCTAAATTTAATAGTATAAGTATACATTATTTCAACTCTTTTTACATCCTACATATTAAACTTATTACACATAATAAAAAAGACTATTTAATATTTTTACTTTGTTTATTTTTTCTTAAAACATGATTCATTTTAAACAAAATAGTCTATATTCTTTAACATATATATAACCATTCGCAACTTTACCAGAACAGTTTGAAACAATTTATCAATATATGATAGATCAAAATAAAGTGAGCAGACCAGTGCTTTCAGACGACCAACTTTCGCAACTAAATATACATTTACATGAAGCACTACAACAATCACGCCCAGTCAATATCAAATATTACGAAGAAGGATATATTAACTTTATAGAACTCATTATACATCGGATTGATTCAATGAATTATGAGATTGAAGGTACTGCTCCTCATTCAAGAGAACGTCATAAAGTTTCATTTTTAGATATTATAGATATTTCTTTTATATAAAGAGTACAAGAGAATTTATTATGAATTTCTCATTTTACACTTATATAATCACCAACATACTTAGTGTTATCTAAAGCCTTTCTGAATGAAACCATTTAATTATTAATTTTAGAATTCAATAATTAATTTTGACTGATAATTGATAAAATCAACTAATAAAAATAAGCCTACACATCTCACTGATGTACAGGCTTATTCCTAAATTATTATAAATTAATTGTTGTTTTCGATATCAGAAACGATTTCTTTCGTTTTTCTTTCGATATCTTCAAAGTCTTTTTTAAAAATATAAGCAAAGGCAACTACACCGATGCCTACTACTACTGTAGTAATAGCTAATAAACTAAAGACAAATTTGAATAACCCTTTAATAAAGTTCCACATTAGTTTTCACCTCTATAATTAATATGCATAGCTACATTTCATAATGATAGCATACTTAACTTTGTCATTAAATATATACCCTTTTTACGGGTAATTATTCTAAATATGAATATAAATTATGATAATATATCAACTAAAGATGCTTAAAATGAAACAATTAAATGATTTCTTTAATCATGGTACACACAGATTAACTTAGCAACCAAGATTTTAATTTATCAGTGATTACTTTGTAATTATCAATATTCAGAATGATCACTCCTATTGAGATAATGTCATTGTCTTAATTTAGATTGTATGATTTACACAAATCAAGTTCAATTAATACTAAGTTACTTTTATATTACATTGAAGTAAAAAATAAGGAGAAATTATAAAATGCAAAAAGTACGTTCTGATATAATGACTCATCGCGGTTCGCACTATGATTTAGGAGTAAAGACTGCTCTTTGGTTACAAACCACTCCTTTATTAAAAAATCGAAATAAAGAATGGCGAAAGAGAATTCCACGTTTTGATATTGATGTCAAAGAAACCTATGATATATTTCAAGTCTATTCACCACAGATTTGGGAAGAAATAATTGGCATGCAAGATGTATTGAATCTACCTACAAAACAAATGATTTTAAATTTTGGCCATTATCGATTTACTGATTTAAAGGACAGCGGCTGCACAGTATATAAAGGTTGTGATTTTTTAGTTCGAAATTATGATTATCATCCTGCAACATATGATGGTAGATACTTATTATTTCAACCTAATGACGGGGGATTATCTCAAATAGGACCGACTTCAAGAGTGACTGGTAGAATGGATGGTATGAACGAGTATGGTTTAGTTATGGCATATAATTTTATGCATCGTAAAAAGCCTGAAAATGGATTTGTATGTTACATGGTTGGTCGGCTTATACTTGAAAACTGCAAAAATGTAACTGAAGCAATCAAATTTTTAAAAGAAGTACCGCACCGTAGTTCATTCAGTTATATACTAATGGATAGACATTCGAATTATGCCATTGTCGAAGTTACACCTCGATCAATAGATGTAAGGTATGAACATATATGTACAAATCATTTTGAATTGCTTACCCATGAAAATAGAAATTATACAAGAGAATCTAAAGAACGCTTAAATCGTGTAATAAATAAAACAACTCCTTCTACAAACAAAGATATCGCATTCAAATTATTTAACGACCCGCAATACGAAATCTATAGCAAACTATTTAAGAGTTGGTCTGGTACAATTCATACTTCACTATATGAACCTAATTCATTAATAGCATGGATGGCATTAGGTCAAAACAGTCATCCAACCTCAATCAATTTCTCTAATTGGTTAAAAGGTGAGAAATTGAATATAAATTACTTTGAAGGCGAAATAGATACACCATTAACTTTTGCCACATACTAATTAAAAATTCGACCCTATCTTAATAAATCAAAGGGTCGAATAATTTATATTATTTATTCAATTATAATATCGCCATCTACAGTGTAAAATTCCAATATATTATCGCTGTTTCCTACTTTTCCTTTGTCGAAATATCGATTTTTAATTTCTTTATTTCCATGACCGGGATGAAGTTTAAGCAAGGTGTTTTTGGGTTTTTCGCCAAAATGGTAATTAATATTACCTTTTTGTGTAGAAGCTTTTATATCATTGCTAGATTTCATGTCCGTCATGGAAATATCACCTCTATTAACCAAGAAAACAGTATCACTTAATGTACTATTTTTAACATGAGTTAAGCCCTTATCAAGCTTCATACGACCTTCCCTGATTAAACAGTCTGTAATATAAAAATTTGCTTTAGAGGATTCGATATTTAGCTGATTGAGTTCAGACCGTTTAAGTTGTATAATTCTATCAGTTTCCAATGATACATGTTTCAAATTCACTTGATTTAAATCAATTTCTCCCAATAACGATTGAATATTAAGAGATTTAAGGTCTTTTTCTGGTACAACAATTGTTAGCTTCCTATTATTTGAGTGAAATGGATTAAAATTTAATCCATATCCTCTATCTACTGCACGTTTTTCTTTAATACTTAACCTTTTATTATTTTTTGTAACATTTATTTTATTATCTCCAGTAAAATAAACAGCTAATTTTTTCCCAGAAATTACATTAACATTGGTTGTTACTGTACTTATTGATAAATGTTCAATTTTACTATTTATAGTTTTGTTATAATGTCGATTATCGTATTTCTTTTTATCTATAGTAAACCACGTCATAGTACCACTAGCAAAGAAAATGATAAATATGATTAAACCACTAATAAAAAGCTTTTTCATTCTTTAACGCTTCCTTTAACAGTCTTTATATACCAAAGAAGATATTTCAAAATAAGTTTATGAATTATTTCACCAATTTTCAAAGTAATAACAATAAACATAATTCCTAAACCTGTAAAAGAAATTGAAAAAAACACATTACTTATAGCATTTTCGAAACCATGTAATACTGAATAAAATAATAAAACAAATGGTGCAAAGATAAAACAAATAGAAATAAGGAAACAGAGTAGAATAAGTAATGCAATGATAACAACCGGTATTAAAATAATAAATAACGACAAAATACCAAGACTTAACGATGCTAGTATTGCTCTTACGATGTTTGCTAAGGTTGGTTTGTAACTAGCATAATGAATAGCACTTCTAGCTTTTACTTCTTTGGAAATATGATAAGGATCATTTAACTTTTTTATAATTTGTGATTCACTAATCCCTTTCAATTCTTCTTCATAGAATAAGTTTTCATACTTGTGCATAATACTATCTTTTTCTTCTCTAGGTAAATCATCTAAAGCTAATTCTAATTCATTTAAGAAGGTTATTTTATCCATATTTACGCACGCTCTCAATCTGAACTAAAAAATATCTAATACTTTTTGATTATTATTTACTAAAGAACTCAATTCTTTTAACAATGTTATCTTTATATAAAATGTTTAATTTCAGTTTATTAAAACGGTCTACATATGTCATTGAGTGATAATTTTTCCCTACTTTATTGATGACTTTATCAATTGGGTCACCCATTTTAACACCAAAATTTGTTTCAACTTTATCATCTTTGACTAAAACCATGCCTTTAACCTTATGCGTTTTATTTTTTACTTTTACTGTAAAATCTTTATGATTTTTATCATTGTAAAATGTATATCTATCTAATTTAATTTTCTTATTAACCACAAATCCTTTTTGATTAAAACCATGATTTAAACTAATTTGATTCACACTGTAACCAGATAAATCAACAGATTTTATACTTTTGTAATAAGTCAAACCTATCAATAAAGAAATAGCTCCAGTTAAAAAAATAGCGAATATTAACCATCTACTTTGAATTCGCACCTGAGTCACCACTTTCACTCTTGTTCTAATTAATATAGCATATGCACAATGTAGTTTCATCTAACAAGATAGTCACATTATTTAATATACATATATTAAGTTATTTTAATTTCTTTAAACTCAAAAAATTGATATAACATTTTAAATTATTCAAGGGAGGGTTTTTATATAAGAAATTTAGAAACTTATTTTAATAAAAGTCAAACACTCAATGAATTCATTAAGGAAATACAAGTAAATAAAGACAATTTATTATCCATTTATAATTTCTTCCACCTACCACTTAATGATGCACGTTTAAACCAATTAAGAGAATCGAATTATTTTAAGGTGCTTATAATTAAAGAGTATTGGTGTGGCGATGCCATGATTAACATTCTAATATTAAAGTATATTATTGAATTTCTGAACATCGAAGCAAGAGTTTTTCATAGAGATGATGATACACATCTGATTGATCAATATTTAACAAATAGTTAATCAAGTGCTATCCCTATCTTTGTCTTCATGAACGATTTATTCAAACGATTAACAGTTTGGGGACCAAAAGCAAAAGAAGTACAAATTTTGTCAATAAAATTGGAAGTAATAAGTTGCCAGATAAAACCCATCATAATTTTGAGGATTGACTTAAAGAAAGACATATCATTATTAGTCAAAAGTATAAAATTAATTCAATATTTTGGAATCAGTTTTAACTCAATAATAAATCTACTTGTATATAAATAAAACGAGTGGGACAGAACTCGTCATGAATTCTATGTCCCACCCTATAAAATACACCTCATAAATTTTAATTAATGACTAAACAATTTTTATATGTCTGAGTCACTTAACTAACTTCTCCACGTTTTATTATTTAAATATCTCTCTTTGAGGCATATAACATATTTGCAATAAATAAGACCACTATTGATGCAATAGAGATAAACCATTGCCAATGAGAGAATTTAATCTCACCAGTCATTTTTTCAGTTAAATACGTAAATGGTATATATTTAAATGAATCTTGAATATCATCGCCAATATTCGGAATCATTGGAATAAATGGCTGAATAAACGGAACGATGAGTATTAAGAAAATACCTAGAGTAAATATGACAGCAGGTTTTTCTACTATTAAAGTGATTAATAATAAGAATAATCCAAAGAATAAAAAGAAAATAAGGTAAAACCAAATATTATTTAAAAATCTATCTCCATCTATTTTTTCACTTTTAGTTGTAGATTGTATAATAATTATTACCAAGTAGTGAATAATTGTAAATAAGAATGAAATTAATACAATAGATACTGTTTTAGTAATGATATAACCCATTCTGCTAGTTATTCTGCTCATAAACAATTGTATAGTACCTTGTGAGTAATCTCTTGTTATTGTTTTTATAATGAATAAAAGACCAGCAAACAAGAAAAGCCAATTAGCTAAATTAAAAACCATATCTATATTAACTTTATGTGCAGAACTATAATTTGCCATCATGCTAGCTTGGAATACCGTCATTCCAATTACAAGTATAAATGCTAAATAAGTATACGGACTTTTAAGTATACTAATTAAATCATATTTGACTAATTGTAAGCTCTTCATTATTTATCACCTCTTTGATTAATATTAAAGTAAGTATCACGTAGTGAACTTTTACGTGTTTCAATATATTTTGGATAAATATCTAGTTGGGATAACGATTTAAGTAACTCTCTATAATCATTTTGAGCTTTAATGATAATTTCTCCAGATTCTTTTTGAGACTGCTGTACTTTAAAGTTTTCAGAAAGATAATCTAAAGCTTTATTAAAGTCATCTTTTTGTAAAGTAAGAATGGTACTATCCTCTGGTCCCCCATCTTTCATATCTACATCTTGAACGAACTTACCATCTCTAAGAAATACTGCTCTATCACAAATCAATTCAATGTCTTCTAATTTATGACTTGAGATTAATATTTTCATTTCTAATTGTTGAACAAGTGATTGAATTGTCTTTAGTACATCTATCGAACCATCTGGATCCATACCATTTGTAGGTTCATCTAAAATTAAGTATTTAGGTTTGTTCATTAATGAAACTGCAATTGATAATTTTTGTTTCATTCCCATTGAATATTTGTTAACTTTTTTCTTGATATATGGTTTCATTCCAAAAGCTTCAATAATATGATTTGCATATTCCTTATCGAAACCATCGCCTAATACTTGTGCAAATAATTTTAAGTTAAATAAACCTGTCTTATTTCCATATAACTTAGGATGCTCAATTAAATAGCCAACATTCTCACTTTTAGGCATGTCGACCTTTCCTTGATAGTTAATAATGTTATTATTCATGACCTTCATCAAAGTTGTTTTACCAACTCCATTTTTACCGATAAGACCAACGATTTGACTCTCGCCAAAATCAAAATCTATATCGTCTAAAACAGTATTTTGACCATATTTTTTTGTGATATGTTGTAATTTCATCATAGACCTCCTTAAAAATGTTAATTCTTTATTTTTTTAATTTGAATCAAATAATTAATGACTAAGAAAATGCTACTTATAACTAATAGACCATAATTTAAGAAATATGAGTATATCATTGGGATATGGCTATCATTGTGTGTAAGATAATTGATTAAGATGAAAACGACCGATAAAGTAAATGGCAGAACCACCATAATCCCTACAATATAAGCTAAATATGGGATATCTCGATCTTTACGTTCAGTACTCTTACTAAATGCTATAGGTATAGAAAAGAAATTTCCTACAATGAATGAAAAAGTCGTCGAAAAATAAATCGAATCTGTTTTTATTGTGCTTGTATTGTATCCATATAAACTAATGATAAGCGCACCTATAAAAGTTAATAAAATACACGTCATGTAATTAGCGTTAAGCAAATCTTTCTTTGAAACAGGCAAACTATAAAAGAAATAATATGAAGATGAACCACCTAATCTACGGTTAACTCTAAATAAATGACCTATATCTATCAAGCATATCATCGTCAGTATTAATCCGATTGGTCCTGAGATAATTGAATATAATGTTGTATCTTTATTTAACAAATGATAAATGGGGAAGAATAAAAGCAATAATGCGTAAAGAATTAATGTCCAACTACGTAATTTTAAGTTTCTAATCATTAATTGCTTCATAGTTAAATCTCACTTTGTGTTTTGAATTTGTATTTCGTTCCTGTTTACTTTTTTCTAAATAAATCATCAATTGTTCTATAGATGCATCTTTTATTTCAACGCCACTACCAAATAATTCATTAAATGTTTGATAATATTCTGTTAAACCAATATAGCCTGTTTGCTTACTTTCTTTGTATATCAAGAGTTCATTCAACTCTTCATCTAAGTCTTCATTAGAACCACTAACGATTTTGTATTTTTGCGATAGTTTATCCCTAGACTCATTGAATATGATTTCACCCTCACTGAGAAAAACGATATAATCTGCAATTTTTTCCAAATCAGAAATAATATGTGTTGAAAAGAAAACTGTCTTATTTTCATCTATCAATTCTTGTTGAATAATTTCAAGTAATTCATTTCTTATTAACGGGTCTAACCCTGATGTTGGTTCATCTAGGATAAATAATTCTGCATGATGACTGAATGCAATTGCTAACGATAGTTTCATTTTCATACCAGTTGAGAAAGTTTTTATTTTATTTTTATATGGAAGCTGAAAAAAATTTAAATATTTTATAAATATTTCATGATCCCAACGATCATAAAAAGGGGCAATGATATTTTCTAATTTTTTTACTGTCCATTTTTGATTAAAATAAATCTCAGAATACACAAATCCAATTTTATTTTTTATTTCACGAGGATGGATTTTTATATCTTTCTCAAAAACAGTGATCGTACCACTTTCAGATTGAATTAAATCCATAATTAATCGTATTATTGTAGTTTTCCCCGCACCATTTCCACCTATAAAACCTGTAACATATCCTTTAGGAACATTGAAGGAGACATCTTGCAATTGAAATGCGTTAGATTGATAATTAACATCTTTAAGTTCTATCGCGTTCATTAGTCGTCCTCCTCATAAATCATAGTCAATATTTCTATTAATTCCTCTAAAGGCATTCCAATTGTTTTGGCTTCTTTTGACATAGAGTGAGCTAAATTTTCAATAACAAAAAATTGCTTTTCTTTTAAAATAGAATTATCTTGTTCCTTTACAAAGGTTCCTTTACCTCTAATAGTTGTTACAAACCCATCTTTTTCCAAATCTTCATATGCTCGTTTTGTCGTTATTAAACTCACTTTTAAATCTTTAGCTAACTCACGCATTGATGGAAGATGTTCACCAGGGGAAACATAACCTTTCAAAACATTTTCTTTAATTTGTTGCTTAATCTGTTCATATATAGGACTTTCACTATTGTTCTTCAAAATTATTTTCATTGATGTCCCCCTTTTCATCTGTATATACATAATATATACAATATACACACTTTTGTAAAGTGATTTAGGAAAAATTGTAGTAATCTCTACTTCATCAGGAATATACTGTGTATATCATCTATATACAAAAAGGATGAAACTGAATTCATTTGAATTCTACATTTCATCCTAAAATTAAATATTTTACCAAATTTTGCCAAATATTTACTAATGATCCTTTTAAAATTACAGTTAAAATAGCAAAATATACTTCACCTGTTTGATTTTATGTACTTAAAACTTAAAGTAATATTTGAAGTTTTATCACATGAATGTATCTATTTTTTTTTACGCTCGTTATGTCTATTGATAAAAGCACAAATCATGAACATAATTGCTGCTAGCAATAATTTTACCCCTTGCGAATCATGATCTGTCGCTTGTAAATAATACCCTACTATAAATAGTACAATAGCTAATCCAACAAATATTTTAGTCAAGTGTTTCATTTATTTCACCTCAGTAATATAAAAGTATATCAAATTAAAACAAAACTATGAACCACACTCAATAGCATCACTTTATATAATATTGTTTGCGGTCTATTTAGTACAGTGTTACAATTTAATTGTATCCACGTATTATACTACACAACCCCAAGTCTGGTACCAGCAGACTTGGGGTTTTTTTGGTCATCTATTTGCCTTTCCATTTTATTTCCAACCAAATACGAAAGACAATGAGTATGCCACCGGTAATTAATGTTATGATTCCATCTTGCCACCACGTCATTATACTACACCTCCCAAAAAGATGAGTGTCATATAATATGATGACCTATCAATAGTTTAACATAAAAACAGAACATATGTTCTGTTTTTGGCAGATAATTTTTAATTTATAACTTTAGTACAACACTTTATCTTTAAAGCAATACAAGATAATATATATATAAACACTTTATTGAAAAGAGGTTAAGACAATGATGAATCCATTAGCCCAAAAATTGAATGATGAAATAAAGCAATCAAGTCCAGAAGTATTAGATATGATGTCACAATTAGGTAAAGAGATGTTTTATCCAAAAGGAATTTTATCACAATCCGCCGAAGCAAAACGTACTACATATAATGCTACTATTGGTATGGCAACCAAAAAAGAAGGTAAAATGTATGCAGATTCACTTAACCAAATGTTTAATGACCTTACACCGGATGAAATTTTCCCATATGCACCTCCTCAAGGTGTAGAGGAATTACGTGATTTATGGCAGAAAAAAATGCTTAAAGAAAATCCCGACTTAAAGTCAAAATCTATCTCTCGTCCCATTGTTACAAACGCGCTCACGCACGGTCTTTCTCTAGTAGCTGATTTATTTGTAGATACAGAAGATACCATCTTATTACCGACACACAACTGGGGCAATTATAAACTTGTATTTAGTACACGTCACGGTGCTCATATCGATACGTATTCTATTTTTGATGACTCAGGACACTTCACTACATCTGAGCTTGTAAAAACATTAAAAGAATATAAAAAAGACAAAGTGATTATTATTTTAAATTATCCTAATAACCCAACTGGTTACACACCAAATAAAGAAGAAGTTAATACTATTGTAGATGCAATTGAAGAATTAGCTAATAAGGGTACTAAAGTAGTAACTGTTGTCGATGATGCATACTATGGGTTATTTTATGAAGAAGTTTACCAACAGTCGATTTTCACGGCTTTAACACAGGTTAAATCTTCAAACCTTTTACCAGTGCGTTTGGATGGAGCTACTAAAGAATTCTTCTCTTGGGGATTCCGTGTTGGCTTTATGACGTTTGGAATTAATCATGAAACGTTAAAAAATGCACTAGAAGCTAAAGTAAAAGGATTGATCCGTAGCAATATTTCAAGTTCTCCACTACCTTCTCAGAGTGCTATCAAACATGTACTTAAACATCATGAGCAATTTGATAAAGAAATCAATCAAAATATCAATATTTTAAAAGAACGCTACGAAGTAACTAAACAAGTGGTATATGATAATAAATATGCTAAATATTGGCAAGCCTATGACTTTAATTCAGGATACTTTATGTCATTGAAATTAAATCAAGTCGATCCAGAAGAATTACGTAAACATTTAATTAATAACTATTCAATTGGTATTATTGCTTTAAATAGTACAGATATTCGTATTGCCTTTAGTTGTGTAGAAAAAGAAGATATTCCTTATGTCTTTGAGTCTATTGCTAATGCAATTGATGATATTAAATAACTTTAAGGGGCTGGGATTATGAATGCTCTCTATTCACAGTCCCAGTTCTATTCTTATCTTGATTGATTTTCTTTTGAAAACTATGTGAAAAAATCTTTTTATTTAATTTGATATGATGTTATTTGTACTAAAAAATATTAATTATATTTTCTTGGGATATAAATTTTAAGAATCTTCACAATTTAATTAGTCGACCCTTTAATAATTTATTGTTTTCTTTTTGTGAGATTTAAGTACAAAAGCTAAAACGAATAAATTGATACTAAGTACATTAGTTTTTGACTTTTGATTTCTAACTCCATTATCTCGAAGTTGATCCTCTGTGATTTTTCTACAATGATTAGTTATCAAGTAACTACACTCGTCCCCCTATTCTTTAAGTTTTTAAATAGAAAAAAGTGTGGATTGTACACCCACACTCTATGACTAACTATTCTCTTATTTTATTTCTAAATAATCCTAATAAACCTAAACCAGCAAGTAACATTATTAAAGCAGGATTTTGAATATCGTTTGATTTACCTGTTTCCGGTAATTTATCTTGTACATCATTGTTATTATCTTTCTTAGAAGTTGTTGTAATTTCGTCTACTTTGTCTTTCTTAGTTATTTTTGTGTCTTTCTCGTCTATGTCGCTTTTTGGTATTGCTGGGCTTTTCTCCTCTCTATCTTTCTTCGAAGTTTTTGTGATTTTTTCTTCTTTGTCTTTTTTTGGTGTTTTTCTGTCTTCGTCTTTCTCGTCTTTACCATTACTTGTTATTACTGGTTTTTTCTCCTCTCTATCTTTCTTCGGAGTTTTTGTGTCTTTATTTTCTTTGTCTTTCTTTGGTGTTTTGGTGTCTTTAGATTCTTTCTCGTCTTTATCTTTCTGTAGTGTTTTTGTGTCTTCGTCTTTCTCGTTTTTGGTAATTTGTGTATTTGTTACTGAAGTATTTGCTTGATTTTGTTCTTTTCCATTCACTTCATCTTTATTTTGATTGGTTGTTTCAACAACTTTATTTGTATTATTATGTTGACTATTTTCAACTATAGGTGATTGTGCAGTGCTAATTTTACGATAAATAAACTTAGTAATTCCGTCACTCACAGAAGTTCTATAATGTTGGTACCCAGGAATTTTCACCGGTTGCCTTTCTGAAGCAGGGGTTTTAGCATCTTCCACAGCATCTTTAATAATATTTCCTTGATCATCTAGCCAGACAGTTACATAAAGAATTGGTAGTTCATATGACGCATCGTATTCTTCTTCATCATTATTATTTTGATCTGTTGTTACGGCTGTTGCATCTGTATTTTCATTATTATTTGTAGGTGCTGTCTGTGAAGTTTTTGGTGATGTTCCTTGATTTGCAGTATTTTCATCCGCATACACAGTTACGTTACTGTTAAATAAATAGAGTGCCAATGTTAATGCACTTGCTGTGCCATATCTTATAGTTTTCTTACTTAAATATGTTTGTATTAATTTCGAATTATTAGGTTTGATGTCTTTCATAGTTGTATGTGCCTCCTAATTTTTTGATTTAAATTAAATTTCGATATCATATGCCTATGATACTGAGATTTACAGTGTGAGCATAATCGAACAAAATATACACAATACGTTATTTAATTTATAATATATCATATATTTTGATTTTTCACAATTTAAAATTACCGAATAATACTAAAGACTTTTTATTACTTTCAACATTGAGATAACATTTTTATAACTGCATTAAAATCGTTGATTTCTCAGAGCTTTACTGACTAAACATTATAACTTTACTATATAGTGAGATATCTGACGTTTTTGTAATTACGATAATTTTAACTCATACCTAAAAAAGCTTCTCTAAAGTCTATTCAACTTTTGAGAAGCTTTTTAGTAATTTAAATTAAATATTTATATTGAAGTCTAAAATCAATAAAATATCTACACCATACCTGGCATTATGTCATAGCTAAAATATACTTGAATACATATATAAAAGCCTATTAAATCAGCGTTTTAACACTTCGGAAATACCATTATTTTTATTTTTGTACTCCGTTATGACCAAATTATGACCATTAGTTATTTACAAATTAAGTAACTAGTATCTTTATAAGTATGATTAAAAGTTAATCCTTTTTTTTTGATTTTTGATAATATACTTTTATTGATAGCGTTGTATCAATTTCTGAAATTGTATTTATAGAATATTCCTGCACTTCGTTATAATTAGATAATTTTTCTAAATTTTCGTTTTTACTTTTAGCAGGTTGATTTATAGGTAATATCAAACTTTGATTAGGAGTTAAAATATGATTTTTACATAATAGATTTAATACTTTTTCTCGACTTATATAATTATTATCTGCAGTTTCAAACATCGATTCAAATTTATACTGTTTATTATTAGTATAAATATTTTCTTCACAAATAATTTTAATACCAGTAATAATACCAGGTACTTTACCAAAGTTTTTTATTTCTATATTTTCCGCCTTTATACGTTTACCTTCTTGATCTTTCTTTGTATTCAAAATAACATAAATTTGTGGTCTGAGATTATCTAATCTATTCAATAATGCTACAATAAAACTGCAAATAGAAAATATCACAGAACATATAGAAATTATAATAGTTGTCATCATTCATCATGCCCTTTTTCTTAAAAGAATACCATATATAAATTTAGTACCTACTCTTAAATTATGATACAATTAACCTATGTTGAAAGTTACTTAACATTTGGGGATTCATGAATCTCAGTTAGTTTTAAATCATAGTATAATTAAATGACGCTACTCATACTATGTTTATTTTTAATTTCACATTCGACGTTTAAGCCATCATATACTACGTATGATGGTTTTTATTATGACCATATTTATAAAAATAACCTTAATTTCTTCAGAGAACGTTTTGTTCAGTCAACTTTTTTACATTTTGAAACACACGTCACATTTATCTTTTTACATATATTATTTTTTCACTACAACACAGGACTTTTCTCAGAAGTAATTCTAAAGTTAATAAAAGTAAAAAGTTATATATAGACACTTATGTATACGAAACAGACACTTAGGGGAATTACACCAATTTTAAAATTATTACTATAGACTAAAGTTGTAAGTGCTTGGTTTAAAAATTTGATTAAAGGAGTAGATAAGCTGTGAATTTAAGTAAAAGTATTGTATCGTTAGTTTTAAGTGCTATTGTAGTTTCTTCAGTTTCCCCTTTATCAAATGCGAATGAAGTTCAAGAAAGTTCTCAAAAAGTAAACCAACCACAATATGTAAATGTTGATGGTGTTAAAATTAATCGAAATCCCGATTTACCTCAAAATCCTCAAGCTCAAGAACGAATCGGAGCAACAAAAGTAGCAAAAACAGCAATTAAATTTATAATAAATCATAAAAGCGATGCAAGAAAAGTAATTAAAAAAGTCGGTGGCAATAAAGCGGCTAACTTGTTTGATAAAGCTTATTCACCTATAGTGAAAGAATTGAAACCATTACTTAAATTGTCAGATGTACCAGCTCAAGCTGTTGGAGACGCTGCATATCGAGGAGCTTTAAATGCTGGTTTAAGTAAGGTAAATGCCGGGATAATATCAACAACTATTAAAGAATCAATATCATGGTTATTTTAAATGGAGTGAGCTAAATGTTAGAAGATAAAAACGATATTAGACTTTTATATCAATCAATTCAAGAATTAGCATCAGAAATGGGACAAAGCCAACTAAACACTAAAACTGTTAGTTTAATATTTTTAGAAATGGATTTAAAATATAGTGTTTTTGAGGAGGTTCAAGCTAATTTCCTTAAATATATCGCTCATAGAAATTCTAATGAAATTATGTATTTAGATTTAGTTAAAATAATTAATTCTGCACTGCCTACAGATAGAGAGTTATCATCGGTAATAATTAATCAGATAATTGTAGGTTTTGCTAATAATTATTATCCAATATTAAAGGAGATTGCTAGCAACATTATAAGTGAAGAAGGACATACAATCTATAAACATTTTAATCCTAAAAATTTAGATGATTAACAACAAGGCTCAGCATTAAATTGTTGAGCCTTTTAACTGCGGTCATTCATCATGAAAGATATCACATTTTACACCTTCAACTAAAAAATTACAGAAATATTTACTAATTGATGAAAATATAAATCAATAATTATTTATATATTCATCCATGTCAATAATAAAATTATTAACCATTAGAAAACAAAATTATGAAAAAGATTTTTATTTAGAAGGCTATGTTTACCCTGGTAGTTCCTATGATATACCTTTAAAAACTGGTGAATTTAGTCATTACATATCAATTAATATCGAAGAATCTGAACATTACACTGATGATGAATTTTTAGATTTTTTATCAAATATGAGTATTTCCTTTAGAATGGAATTTATAAATAAAATTATTACAAAATTAAAGCAACAAATTGAAACATTATCTAAAAATAATCAAACTATAAAGTTCATTGATGTATATGAAATACAAGACAAATGGAAAGATGCGTTATATATTGATAATGATTTTGTGTTTACAGATTATAATGGTTATCCTTTGGTTATTAGAAAATTATCCACTTGGATTAATAGTATTATGTGATACACACAAACATTAATAAAGATATTTCAACGCACTCATTCCGTCACACGCATTGTGCATTACTTATTGAGGCTGGTGTACACATTAAAGAAATTCAAGAACGACTACGCCATAAAAATATCAATACCACAATGAACATCTACGCAAAGATTACAGAATCATATAAAAAAGACGCCTCCCAAAAGTTTAGCCAACTTATGGAAAACGTCTCAAAAGATTTATTTTAAATGTCCGAAAAGTTCAGCTGAACCTATCGGCATTTTATTTTTTAAATTTCTATGACCAAATTATGACCATTTAATTTTATAAATGCCTTTAAACCAACTCTTAAAAGCCTTATTACATCATACCTGGCATGCCACCCATTCCAGGTTGTTCATTATTTTCTGGCTCTGGAATACTAGCAACGACTGCTTCAGTTGTTAAGAACATAGCAGCTACACTTGCTGCATGTTGTAACGCTGAACGAGTTACTTTAGTTGGATCTACTATACCTTCTTCTAACATATTAACCCATTCATTTGTTGCTGCATTGAAACCAACGCCCGCTTCAGCATGTTTTAAACGTTCAACAATAATTGAACCCTCTAATCCTGCATTTTCAGCAATTTGTCTAACAGGTGCTTGTAATGCTTGTAAAACAATATTAACACCTGTTTCAACATCACCTTCTGCTTTAATTTCACTTACTTTTTGATATATATTGACTAACGCAGTACCACCACCAGCAACGATACCTTCTTCCACCGCTGCACGTGTTGAATTTAATGCGTCTTCAATTCTTAGTTTACGTTCTTTCAGTTCTGTTTCACTTGCAGCCCCTACTTTGATAACAGCTACGCCACCAGCTAGTTTTGCTAAGCGTTCCTGTAATTTTTCTTTATCAAACTCTGAATCAGTTTCTTCAATTTGCGCTTTAATTTGACCTACACGAGCATCAATATTATTTTCATCACCATTACCATCTACGACTGTTGTGTGATCTTTAGTCACTTCAACTTTATTTGCAGTACCTAGCATATCAAGAGATGCATCTTTAAGTTCTAAACCTAAATCATCAGTAATGACTTGAGCACCAGTTAATATTGCTAGGTCTTCTAACATTGCTTTACGTCGATCACCAAATCCTGGAGCTTTAACTGCTACAGCAGTAAATGTTCCGCGCATACGGTTTAAAACAATATTAGTAAGCGCATCACCTTCTACTTCATCCGCAACAATTAAAATAGGTCGACTAGACTGCACAACTTGTTCTAATAATGGAAGAATATCTTGGAATGATGAAATTTTCTTATCCGTTACTAATATATATGGACGTTCTAATTCAGCTATCATTTTATCTGAGTCAGTTACCATATATGGTGATTGATAACCGCGATCAAATTGCATTCCTTCAACTACTTCTAATTCTGTATTAAATCCATTTGATTCTTCAATTGTGATAACGCCATCGTTACCTACTTTATCCATTGCTTCAGAAATGTAGCGTCCGATTTCTTCATCTGCTGCTGAAATAGCTCCAACTTGCGCTATCTCGTTCTTATTTTCAACCTTTTGAGAAATCTCATGAAGTGCTTCTATAGCCACTTGCACTGCTTTGTCAATACCTTGTCTTAAACCTACAGGATTTGCACCACTTGTAACATTCTTAAGACCTTCCTGAATCATTGATTGCGCTAATACTGTTGCTGTAGTAGTACCGTCCCCAGCAATTTCATTTGTTTTATTCGCAACTTCCTGCACTAATTTTGCACCCATATTCTCATATGGATCTTCTAACTCTATTTCCTTAGCAATTGTTACACCGTCGTTTGTAATTAAAGGTGTTGTATAATCCTTATCTAGAACAACATTTCGCCCTTTAGGTCCAATTGTAACCTTTACAGCGTTTGCTAATTTATCAACGCCACGTAACATTGCTTGACGTGCGTCTTCAGAGAATTTAAGATCTTTTGCCATAGTCTAAACAACCTCCACTTATTAAATCATTTAATTAATATTTAAAATTCGCACTTTATTCTATAATAGCTAATATATCTTCTTCATTTAAAATTAAATATGTTTTGTCGCCACGTTTCACTTCAGTACCTGCGTATTGTTGGAAGACGATTGTGTCACCTTCACTGACTTGAGGAGCAACTTGTGTGCCATTGTCTAATAAACGACCTTGTCCAACTGCAATGATCACACCTTCATTTGATTTTTCTTTAGCGCTATCTGTTAAAACGATGCCACTTTTAGTTGTTTGTTCTTGCTCTTTCTTCTCAATAATCACACGATTTCCTAATGGTTTAAGCATGATTGTTCCTCCTTCATTTACATGTGATTTAGCACTTTGATATATAGAGTGCTAATCTGTTTTTAATATTAATCAAAATTGGTCAATATATCAAGCAATAAGGACTATTAATTTTGTACTTATCCTTTATTTACGATAAAATATATAATATACATATATAGATGGAGGGAAATTATGAAAAGGTTATGGGTATCCCTATTAACCGTTCTATTCTACGGTTTAGCTCAAATATTACCTGGTTTGGTTTTAGGTAGCCATTTACTTGGAGATATGTCTAAAATGCAAACTGCCCAAACAATGATTATCATGCAAGTATCTATCTTCATCATCGCTGCATTGTTAATCATTTTCATGCAAGCAACCATTAAAAATCCTACTCAATTAGAACAAGGACATAAGGAACCTAAAAGATATATTCTCGCCTGGGTTCTATTAGGATTTTGTATTGTGATGATTTACCAATTCATTATCAGTATAATTTTATTTGCCATCAATGGAAGTCCGCAAAGAAGTCCAAACACAGAAAGGTTAATGGCTATTGCTAAGCAAATGCCGATATTTATCGTTTTAATATCCATCGTAGGTCCCATTTTAGAGGAATACGTTTTTCGTAAAGTTATCTTCGGAGAATTGTATAACTTTATAAAAGGATCACGTGTGGTAAGCTTTATCATTGCATCTGTAGTAAGCTCTCTAATATTCGCTTTAGCACATAATGACTTCAAATTTATACCAGTATATTTTGGAATGGGAGTCATTTTCTCACTTGCTTATGTTTATACAAAACGAATTGCAGTGCCAATAGGTATACACATGCTTATGAATGGTTCGGTTGTATTAGCTCAAGTTATAGGTGGAGATTCTATTAAAAAATTGCAAGAACAAGCAACATTTATATTCCATTTTATATTTTAAAAATAAAAGCATCTCATCATGTATAAATCAATTATCATACATGGCGAGATGCTTATTTTATTACCCTTTTCTTCTAAAGATATATAGTCCAGTGACTCCTATAAAAATTCCAATTATTGCAATACTTAATGATAAAAGACTTCGATGCATTTTCTTTTTTCTATCATAATCTTTGGAGTGTTCGTCATTATTTGTTGTTATTTCATCTGCACTATGGTTTTTGAAGGCGCTGTGATTTTTATCTTCTTTATCTGTAGGTTTTTTAAGTTCTGGCATTGAGCCGATTTCTCCTGTAATTAAAGCTAAAACCTGATCGTCTAAATTTTCATAGTATTTACTAGAATTAAGTGGATTAAAATATTGAAATCTGAAATAGCTTGTCCCTTTTTGTAATGAATTTAAATATTCATTTCCTCTAAATGATTGCTTTCTAAACAAGCTATAAATGTCACTATCTGTCACCTTTCCATCTAATTGATTCAAATTTTTTACTTGATTAATCAAAAACGGATTGTACTTATAGGCACCCGTTGCTAATTGTCTAAATCTACTAATTAATGAATTGGTATTATCACTACTATTCATTCTATGTTCGATATTATTTTGAGATTTAAAAAAGCCATTTTTATTCCATATAAATTGATTTATATTATTTTGATTTCTATGACCTGAGCTAGAATTAATAATATTTTGTCGACGTTTATATGGCGCACCGTCTCCATTAGTACGTGTATGATTAATATTATGGTCTATATTGTTTTGATTTGTTTGATTGTATTTAGGCCTTTGGGGTTGATTCGTATGACTTTGAGAAGGTCTATTTGTATTTCCTTTAGTATTACCAGGTTTTTTTCCGGTATGTGAATCCTTACCTGAACTTGTATCAGAGTCTGAATCACTATCTGAATCTGAGTCACTTCCTGAATCCGAGTCACTATCTGAGTCTAAGTCACTGTCTGAATCTGAGTCACTATCTGAGTCTGAGTCACTGTCTGAATCTGAATCACTGTCTGCATCTGAGTCACTATCTGAATCCGAGTCACTGTCTGCACCTGAGTCACTATCTGAGTCCGAATCGCTGTCTGAATCTGAATCACTGTCTGCATCTGAGTCGCTGTCTGAATCTGAGTCACTATCTGAATCGGAATCACTGTCTGCACCTGAGTCACTACCTGAATCTGAGTCACCATCTGAATCTGAATCACTATCTAAATATGTGTCAATGTCTGAATCTGAATCACTATCTGAAACGATATCTGTGTCTAAATCATTATCCGAATTCATACTATTTCCTGTGCGACTAGTGTCATTCACTTCATTGATAGTATTGCTCTTAGCTGTATTCTTATCAATCTGGTCTTTAGAAAAATTAATGTCAATAGGATGACTACCCTCAGCATGTGCTTGGTGACTGAATAATGATGTAGTTACCATGAACGCAAAGCCCGTAAGCATAAATGAATGTTTAATGTTAAACTTTTTCATAGATTCAACCACCTCCCCATTACAATCTTTTGTTATTTCAAGTATATAAAAAAACTAAGCATTTTGCATTTAAATATGATTATTGAAAATTAATATTAATAAAGTTGAAACGTAAAAGTAACTATTTGTAAACAACAGAATTCATGAAATTTTTTATTTTAATTAGTACTTGATAATTAGATGTAAGCTAAAGCTTCACCCTAAGCCTAACAAAATTTCAAAATTTATGTTAGTTCAATATAGTTGTATGTATAGATTAACATGATTAAATTTTAGATATTTTAAATGAAATTTTGCCTTTAACTGGCAATTTTAGTATCTTATAACTAAAACGACAGGCGGGTGAATATATTGAAAATCCAAATACTTCAATTCAATGTAGAACGTGGAAATGTTGAAAAAAATATGCAAAATATCAAAACTAAGTTTAAGCAATATTTAGATAAAGATACCAGTGTCGTCGTGCTTCCAGAAATGTGGAATAACGGTTATGCTTTAGAAGAATTAAAACAAAAAGCTGATAAAAATCTTAAAGACAGTTCTCTCTTTATAAAAGATTTAGCACATACATTTAATGTGGATATCATTGCAGGTTCAGTTTCAAATATAAGAGAAAATCATATATATAATACTGCTTTTGCAATCAATAAAAACGGAGAATTGATTAATGAATATGACAAAATACATCTCGTGCCAATGTTACGTGAACCAGACTTTTTATGTGGTGGACATGTAGTCCCTGAACCTTTTTATTTATCTGATCAAACACTTGTGACACAAATCATTTGTTATGACTTACGATTTCCAGAGATATTACGCTATCCAGCTAGAAAAGGTGCTAAAATTGCTTTTTATGTAGCACAGTGGCCTAACTCAAGACTAGATCATTGGTTATCATTACTAAAAGCGAGAGCAATCGAAAATGATATTTTTATTGTAGCTTGTAATAGTTGTGGTGATGATGGTCACACCAGTTATGCTGGAAATTCAATTGTCATTAATCCTAATGGTGAAATTTTAGGCCATTTAGATGATAAAGAAGGTGTACTAACAACACATATCGACATAGACTTAGTAGATCAACAAAGAGAATATATTCCAGTTTTCAAAAATCTAAAACCACATCTTTATAAATAGCATAGTTAAAGCCGTGAGCTTGGGAGAGACTCACGGCTTGATAACTTATTATTAAGGGAATGTTTTTACAGTTATTTTTTCAATCTATTTTTTGGGGATGTTATTAATTATGAAAAAATTTTAGTGAATTTATCTATTTAACATGATAAATTGAATGTTGTTTACGATAGTTTACATGCTAGAAATAATTACCTATTAAGGTAGCTAAGAATAATACGTAACACTGAGTCCAAGGAAACTACAGCTACTAGCAAATGCTTCTCACTTGCTTAGTTTATATTAGTAAATTATTAAGTTGGGATGGCTCAACAACTCACTAATAGTATTAATTATACGAAGAAAACAAAGTTACAAAAGTTACAATAGACTCATTCAAAAATTATTTTTTGAATTTATTAACTGTATCGATAATCCATTTTACTAAATCACCGATTGTAGAAATGATATCTGCTGCCATTATAACTTCACTCCTTTCGAATTAAGGTAATGGATACGAATGAATTTAACATTCACTCGACTAGATTAAGCAAATTTTTCAACTATCTTTCAATCACATCTCTGTGATATGAGTCTATTAAAACATGATTTTTCCATTTAAAGATTAAAATTTCGTAAATAGCAATATTTAGTACTCAACTGTAAAACTAAATATGATAAAATAACTAATAGTACTTAATTAAAACACTTAGGTATGTTTTTTTGACAGTTAGGCATGTTTTCTAAAATATGTTGCGCAAAATTGTATAATGACACTTGAGGAGAGTAGTAAACAAGTGAAAATCATCGATAAAAATATTGAGCAATTTGCTCAATATTTACAACGTAAAAATAACTTAGATTACATTCAGTTTCTAAAAGTTCGTTTAGGGATGCAAGTAGTTGCTGGTAATATTGAAAAAACAGTGGTTCTATACGGACTATCTTATTTTTTTGATTTGCTCATTTTTACATTTTTAACTCATATTAGTTACTTTCTATTAAGAATTTTTGCTCATGGTGCACATGCTAAAACAACTCTTCAATGTCATATACAAAATATTCTTTATTTTTTATTTTTACCTTGGCTAGTGCTACACCTTCCTTTTAGTACAAATATATTTTATTTTTTAGCCATGATTAGTTTTTTATTAGTAATATCTTTTGCACCGGCTGCAACCAAGAAACAACCTATACCTAAACCTTTATTTAAGAAGAAAAAAGTACTCTCCATATTAAGTTTTATCGTAATC
>OIFN01000253.1_pt1 | contig 24951 bp, 20 predicted proteins | sample 1582091 | NCBI WGS metagenome assembly OIFN01 (sample SAMN07501064, study PRJEB24779) | human gut metagenome
CCATTTAACAGTGATAGGGTTAAGACGAGTTACATCACCCCAGATGATTGGTGGTTTCACCCCACGCATACCGTATGATTGTACCCAACCATTTTTAGAGAAGAGGTAACCTGACAAGTTTTGACCGAAGTATTCAACCATGTCGTTACGCTCAAATTCACCGTGAACAAGGACATCAAAGTCGATATCTTCTTGCCATTTGATCCATTCGTCGATCGTTTCAGCAAGGAAGGCATCGTATTCTTCTTGTGTCAATTCACCCTTACGGAAGGCCAAACGTTTGGCACGTACTTCCTTAGTTTGAGGGAATGAACCGATGGTAGTTGTTGGAAGTGCTGGAAGCTTGAAGGCTTCTTTTTGGATTTTTTCTCGTTCTGCGAAAGCTGGCAAACGAGTGTAGTCTGCTTCTGTCAAAGCTGCGATGCGAGCATGAAGTTCAGCATTTGCTCCAACGCGTTCTGTTGCAAAGAGTTCTTTGTTGGCAGCAAGAGCTTCTGCACCTTGACCGTTACGGATGGCATCCAAGTCACGCAATTCACCCAATTTTTCAACTGCAAAGGCGAAGTGGTTCAAAATAGCTGGTTCAAAATCTTCGTTAGCCGTTGTAAATGGCACATGAAGAAGGGAGCAAGAAGTCGTCAAGACAACCTTTTCAGCTGGAACTTGATCCAAGATTTCCAAGCTCTTTTCATAGTTGTTGCGCCAGATGTTCTTCCCATTGACAATACCTGCATAAAGAGTCTTATCAGCTGGGAAGCCACCTTTCACCAATTCAAGTGTTTTCTTGCCTTTAACAAAGTCAAGACCGATACCATCTACTGGCAAGTTTACAAGGTCATTGTAAACATCACGAACATCACCAAAGTAAGTTTGGATCAAGACTTCAAGACCTTTCTTATCAGCCAAGAGTTTGTTGTAGAGGTTCAAGAAGAGAGCTTTTTCTTCGGCTGTCAAGTCTTTAACAAGAGCTGGCTCATCGAGTTGAATACGAGTCGCACCAAGCTCAGCCAATTTGGCAAAGACTTCTTGGTAAGCAGCAACCAAGCTGTCGACGAAGTCTTCAGCTTTCACACCATCTTCAAAGTCAGATAATTGAAGGAAAGTGAATGGTCCAACGACTACTGGACGAGTGTTGATCCCCAATTCTTTAGCTTCTTGGTACTCATCAAAAATCTTGTGACCAGCCAATTTCACTTCTGTTGTTTTTTCAAATTTAGGAACGATGTAATGGTAGTTAGTGTTAAACCATTTTTTCATAGGAAGGGCACGTACATCCCCTTTTTCACCTTGGTAACCACGCGCCAAAGCAAAGTAACGTTCAAGATCTGTCAAATCCAAGTTTTGAACAGATTCAGGTACGACGTTGAAAAGGAAAGCTGCATCAAGGAAGTTATCGTAATGTGAGAAATCATTTGAAGGAATTTCACTGATACCCTTCTCTTTAACAATATTCCAGTGTTTTGCACGCAAGTCTTTGGCTGCTGTTAAAAGTTCATCTGCAGTAATTTCATTTCTAAAGTATTTTTCTGTTGTAAATTTTAATTCGCGGAATTCACCCAAACGTGGGAAACCAATGATAGTAGTTGACATCTTGTGTCCTCCTCTTTGTTGTTGAACTTATCTTACCAAAGAAATGGGTGGCTGTATAATTGCTATTAGTTTTCTCTATATATAGTTTTTGACTATAACCTATAAAATAAAGGGTTTCTAGCTACCGTTATCTCCTTTTGTTTAGATATTGTTATAGCTAATAACTATATATCAACCAGATAAATCCTTTTTTATAACAAAAAAGCCCTCGACTTTTGTCTAGAGACTCTATTATTTACTAGGATTAGGACACTAAGCTCTATAAGTGCTCAGTACTTTCTCTTGAAGCCAAGATGATGTATAAGACATATTCTCACTATTGTAACTATTCCAGATAAAATAACCAAAAACTACCAATACTAATAAGAAACAAATTCCTAATACGGCTAACCAGATGATTTGTTTCTTTAAGCTATCATACTCACTCATATAGCCATTATGGATTTTAATGAGTTCATTTCTTTTTTTGTTACTTGACTCTTTAGCAATGGCAATTTCTAGCTCATACATTTGATGCTTCCATGAATTCTTAGAAGTGCCTTTTTTCATTTTATGGTTTGAAAGACTGCTGTTGCCTTTCTCAAAGTTATTTTTTTCAGTCATATTTCCCTCTAAAATCTTCTTTTAGTCCCTATCATTATAACATATGTAAAACTATCTGAAAAGTTCATTTTTGGTTAGAATTTTGAGAAAGAAAATTAAAACATGAAAAAGAACCAGAGGGAAACTTCTTATGTTATACTCTAAGTATGCATAAGAAAACTGTTATTGATTTTAAAGAACTTGGTGTCAGACAAATTTTTACAGACGCCATTAAAGAACTAAAAACAAAGAACATTAAGGAAGTTAAGCATCTCTTAGCTGAAGTCGAAGCCTATCAAAATAAGGGCTATTATGCAGTAGGTTATGTTTCCTATGAAGCAGCCCCTGCCTTCGAGACAAAATTTCAGGTTATTGATGGTCCATTAATGTCTGAGTATCTCCTCTACTTCACTGTTCATGAAACTGTTCAAACAGAGCCTATTCCACTTACTTATGACCCTATTACCTTACCAAAGTCTTGGCAAGAGCTAACTACTGCTGAGGAATACAAGGCTGCTATTGAGCAAATACACCACCATATTCGACAAGGTGATACTTATCAGGTTAATTATACTGTTCAACTTCAACAGAAGCTGACAGCTGATCCCTTTGCCATCTATAACCGATTGGTTGTTGAGCAAAATGCACATTACAATGCCTTTATTCAGCACGATGATGTTTCTATCATTTCTATAAGTCCAGAACTCTTCTTTAAAAAAGATGGCAATAAGTTGACTACTCGTCCTATGAAAGGTACTACCAATCGAGGTTTAACAACTGAAACTGACCTCAAACAAGCCCATTGGCTAGCTCAGGATCAGAAAAATCGCTCTGAAAATATGATGATTGTCGATCTACTTAGAAATGACATGAATCGTATTTCAAAAATAGGAAGTGAAGATGTCAAGAGCCTTTGCCAAGTTGAACAATACTCTACGGTTTGGCAAATGACTTCAACTATTGAGACGCAACTCCTACCAAATAGTCGTTTAAATGATGTCTTCCAAGCCCTTTTTCCATGCGGATCGATTACAGGTGCCCCAAAAATAGCAACCATGGAGATTATTAAGAAGGTTGAAAAACAGCCTCGAGGTGTTTATTGTGGAGCTATTGGTATCTTGGTGCCACAGGGACCTAGTATTTTCAACGTAGCCATTCGGACACTACAAATGGAAGGAACCAAGGCTATCTATGGTGTCGGAGGGGGGATTACCTGGGACAGTAACTGGGAATCCGAATACGAAGAAACCAAGCAAAAAGCTGCTGTTCTATACCGTCAGAACCCCAAATTCGATCTCATTTCAACTGCTCGTGTCCACCAAGGAAAACTGCTATTTCTTGAGGAGCATATGAAACGCTTGCAAGAGAGTAGTCGCTACTTTGACTATCCTTTCAATGCAGAAAAAGCTCACTATCAAGTCGAAGCTCTGTGCCAATCACTAGATCTTGACACAGACTACCGTCTTAAAATGTCCCTTAAAAAAGATGGTGAACTGAAGTTTGAACATAGCCAATTAACAAACTTATCTGATGACTTTTGCCAAGCAAGGTTAGTTGAGCAAAGACATCCCTTGGATAGCCCCTATACCTTCTTTAAAACAAGTTACCGTCCTCACCTTAGTATCGAACTTCACGAACAAATCTATTATAATCATGAGGGGCAACTCCTAGAAACCTCTATCGGTAACATTGTGCTTAAAATCGAGGACCAACTCTACACACCACCCGTTCACCTCGGCCTCTTAAATGGCATCTACAGACAAAGCCTAATTGCTGATAATAAGCTTAAAGAAAAAGTCTTGACCGTAAAAGATATGGAACAGGCTCAGGCCATCTACGGATGCAATGCGGTGAGAGGCTTGTATGAATTGAAGGTGGAAGGATATAATTATATTTAACGAAAAAATACAAGTTTTTTGTTCTCCCCTACTCTTGCTAAAGACAAAAGAAACTTCAATATTCTATTGGTAAAAAATCAACAATTTAATAGTAAAATAAAGTATAATACTTACTGATAGTTATTCAGTTATCGTGACTGTAATGATAAACTTTTTGGCTTATAATTTACTAGCCTTAAAATTCAGTAATAATTTAGAAAGGATACAAACCTTAAATGAAAAAATTTAAAGGCTTGACTTCTGCTGAAGTTCAAGCAAGTAAAAATGCCCATGGCGATAATAGGCTATCTAGTAAAGAGGCTAACTCGCTCCTCTCAATCTTTGTCGAAGCCTTCCAAGATCAATGGATTCTTATCCTCTTGGCTGCCTTAGGATTAAAAATCATCTTCAACTTTGTTGGAATGATTTTCCCTGCTATTGGTGAAGCCAACTGGTATGAGGCTATCTCACTAATTTTCGCCATTTTGATGTCTACAGGATTCTCAGCAGTCTCACAATACCGAAATGAGCAAAAATTCAACACTCTTCAAGAAGAGGCTTCAAAAACTAATGCTAAGGTTTATCGTGATGGTAAACTTAAAGAAATTCTCGTTGATGATATTGTAAAAGGTGATCAAATTCTCCTTCAATCAGGGGACAAGATTCCAGTTGATGGTATCATCTTGGAAGGTGAGTTAAAAGTAAACCAAGCTGTCCTTAATGGTGAAAGTGAAGATGCTAAAAAACTTCCACTTGGTGATCAAGCAGAGCCAGACTCTTCCGACCTCTTTACAGAGCTCAAAGTCTTCCGTGGTACAGTTGTTACTTCAGGTGAAGCCGTTATGGAAGCTACACAAATTGGTGATAATACCGTTCTAGGAAGCATCAATACTTCTCTTCAAGAAGATAGTAAAGATTCACCATCCAAAGAAAAACTCAACAAGCTTGCTGGAAACATCGGTGTCCTCGGTTATAGTGCAGGTGCTGCATATTCAGTAATCAACCTTGTTTTAGGCTTTATTGCACTTAATAAGGCTAATAACCTCAATGGTGGTTCAATCTTCCTTCTTATCATTGAAACGATTCTCTTTGCGGTTACAATCATCATCATGGCCGTTCCAGAAGGTCTTCCAATGATGTTGTCACTCGTTTCTTCAATCAACTCAGGTCGACTTTTAGCACAAAATATCTTGGTTCGCCATCCTGATACCATTGAAACAGCCGGATACATGAATATCCTCTTCAGTGATAAGACTGGTACTATCACTGAAGGTAAACTATCTGTAGTTGACTTCTTCCTTGCTGATGGAACACTTTATGCAGCTACTGGTGAAACTGAGGCTCCTGATTTTGACACTATGTCAGATAGCCTTAAAGCTGAAATGATTAATGGTATCGGTCTTAATAACGACGCCATGGTAGCTGATGGCAGTGCTGTTGGTAGTAACGCCACTGACCGTGCACTTCTTGATTTCCTTATTGGTCGTTCTCAACTTGATTTTGATACAAATACAATTACTGAGAAGCAACAATTCAACTCAGCAACAAAATTCGCAAGTGTAACGACTAAGGACGGAAAAACTTACATCAAGGGTGCTCCAGAATTCATCCTAAATGACTGCTACTACTATCTTGATAAAGATGGTAATAAACAAAACTTTACAGATGATATTAAAGCTCGTTTCCAAGAATTATCATTGGAACAAGCTAACCGTTCAATGCGTTTACTTGCTATCCTCAATACAGATGGTAATGATAAAGTCTTGATTGGTATCGTATGTATCCGTGATAACGTTCGTTCTTCAATCAAACAAACTGTTGAAACAATGAACCGTGCAGGTGTTCAAGTAGTTATGGTAACTGGTGACCGTAAAGAAACCGCTGTTGCTATCGCTAAAGAAGCCGGTATCGTTACTGGTCAAAATGACCTTGTTCTTACTCACGATGAACTTTCTGCCCTTTCAGATCAAGAACTTAAACAACAATTGCCTCACTTAAAAGTGGTCAGTCGTGCCCTTCCAATGGATAAAAAACGTCTTATTGAGGCAGCTCAAGACCTCGATATGGTCGCTGGTATGACAGGTGATGGGGTCAATGACTCACCAGCACTCAAATCAGCAGATGTCGGATTCTCAATGGGTGATGGTACTGAAGTCGCACGTGAAGCCTCAGATATCGTTATCTTGAATAACTCATTGACTTCGATTGAGAAAGCCGTCCTCTATGGACGTACTATGAGTAAGTCAGTAAGTAAATTCATTATCTTCCAATTAACCGTAAACGTGACTACAATTGCTATGTCACTTCTCTCACCACTTTTGGGCCTCAAAGAACCATTTACAATTATCCAAATTCTCTGGATTAACCTTATCATGGACACACTTGCTGCCCTTGCCTTTGGTGAAGAGCCTACCCTAGATCGTTACATGAATGAAAAGCCAGTTGCTAAGAAGGCAAATATTCTTACTGGCTATATGAAATCTGCTATTGGTGTAGCTAGCGTCTTCATTACTCTTGTATGTTTAGCTATTCTTAAAAATGTTGGTGGTATCCAAGGCTTTATCACAAATGGAACTGGCAACTTTGAAATGGTAACAACATTCACCTTTACAGTATTTATCTATGCTGTCATTTTCAACTCACTTAATACACGTAGTAATGGATTCAATGTTTTTGAACATATCGGCGAAAACAAGAAATTCTCAATTGTAATGATTTCTATTGCTGTCGTTCAAACCTTGATTATTCAATTCGGTGGTAAAGTATTTAGTACCGTTCCAATGGACGTTCAACACTATATCGTTGCACTTCTTATCGCGGTTTTGATCATCCCTGCAGATTTAATTCGAAAAGCTCTAACTAAAAACAAATAACTATCTGTTTAACGTATTATAAAACTTAAAAGGATAAAAAGGATTGGGATAACTCCCAAACCTTTTTTAATAATTTCCGAAGGTAATACCGTGGAAAGATCATAACATAAAAAGGCTTTAACAAGCCTTTTTGATTTATTAAGTAATGCTACTTAAACTGACTAGGAGCCCCTGTATAACCTGCCCAATCCTTACTATAAAAGCGGTCGTTCAAGTTATAGTTAGGTGCGGGTGTTGGATTACTTACAAATGGATCAACAGCCTTGTCAAAGGCTACCCATCCTTTCCATCCCATATGAATGGTATCTTGCATGAAGTAAGGTTGATCTCCATCTTTTGAGAAGTCAGCAATATTGGTGAAGCCTTGACTTTCCAATTGATAACGGATTTTAGAAACCGTAGCATCATACATTTCCTGACTTAGTCCCGTATAAGCCATCCACTTGCTATTAACAGGTGGGATAACAAAGATAACATTAGTATTTGACTTAGCAAATTGATTTAACACCAACTGTAGGTCACCATATTCTTGTGAAACTTCATACGAAAGATTCTTTTGGAAACCTTTAAGTTTACCAATCTTTTTAGCCAAACGTTTCTTATAGAAACGGTCATCGATACCAAAGTCGTTTGACTTGGTATGAGCTTCTGCATCTCTTACGGCAACCTGGTCAAGTGCCTCGTAAGAGAGCTTGTCTGGCAACTCTTTAAGATAAGGAAGAACCTTTTTGTCGTAATTTGCATTATTTGATGCTGCAAAAGGACTGAACAAGGCATCTTCTCGCTTATTAAGCTCTGCCATAAATTGAATATAAGTCTTATCAAGAGAATTTAAATCTTGCCCATTAGCCACTTTAGAAAGTTGAGATTTCATAGTAATCTCAGGTTTCATCTCTAAGATGCGCTGAGCTGCATACTGAGAATTTGCATCCGTCTGATTTTGACTTAAGAAACTACTAAGTTGGTCGTTATTGTAGAACTGCTGGAAAGCCGCAGAATTGTAACCTTTTTTAGTAAACCACTGTGGTGACAAGACATAGACTGCTGTCCCATTTTTCAATTCGGGAAGCATTTGTTGCATTCCCAAATATTGGTTTAGAGAGGCAGCCCCACGTTGTCCAATAAAATATGGGCGATAGTTACGGTCATATTTTTCAGCTAAAACAGCTGGATGAAGGGCATCAAAACGCAACCACTCACTAGACCCAAAGAAAGGGACAAATCGATGATTCTTATCAGAAAGAGCTGTCGTCTTATTAATACGGCTCTTAAAGTTCTCAGTTGTCAAGGTTACTGCGTTACGTTTTTCAACCTCATAATTATGTTTTCTGCCTTGAGGGTAGGAAAAAATAACTACTACTACCAAGACTAAGGCACAGATTATAGGGCCAAAAATTTGCCATAAACGCTTAAGCATTGCGAAGCTCCGTTACCCCTTCAACAATCTTATTAGCTGTGTTCCAGTCATCACGACCAAATTCTGAAACTGGCACACGAATATCGAAACGTGATTCCAATTCAACGATAAGCTCAACTGTTCCCATAGAATCAAGAACACCAGCATCGAAAAGGTCTTCATCCATCATGTCTGAAACATCTTCCATGAAGAGTTCATCAATAATTTCAATAACTTCTGATTTTACATCCATTTTTATAATTCCTTTACTTATTTTTTAGTGAACCAGAGGTCATTCAAGAATCCAGAGAAAATCAAGAATGACAACATAACAGTGTTAAATGTAATAAAGATTCCCAAAGCCTTCGTCCATTTATTTTCAGGAAGTGGCTCAAGACCAGCTTTCTTACGTTCTTTATTAATGGTCTTCTTCTTACGTAACCAGGCATCATTAATTCCTAGACCAATACCATGGAAAATACCATAAGCAATGTAGTACCAGGTAACTCCATGCCAGAATCCCATTACCATCATATTAATGACATAGGCCACATTTGATGTCGTGTTACGATTTTTGAAAACTTTGTTACGCATCAAAACCATAACCAAACGCATAAAGACAAAGTCACGGAACCAGAAAGACAAGCTCATATGCCAACGATTCCAAAATTCTTTCAAGTCTCGTGAGATGAAAGGTTTGTCAAAGTTGATTGGGCTCTTAATCCCCATAAGGTTAGATGCTGCTAGGGCAAACATCGAGTAGCCTGCAAAGTCAAAGAAAAGATCAAAACCGAAAACATACATAACACCAAGTGTTGGTAAATTAAAGATACCACCTTGAGCTAAAGCTTGTGTTTTCAGTGAAGGTAAAAGCATACTTCCAAAAATTTGAGCCAAGACAAATTTATAGAGAAAACCGAGCATAATATACTTGACAGCTTGCTCCAACATATTCATCAACTCATCTCTCTCAGGAATCGCTTGGTAATCTTCGTTAAAGCGTTTGAAGCGATCAATAGGACCACTCGTAAAGGTTGGCATAAAGAGCATGAATCGGAGGAATTCTCCAAGTGTAAACTCTTTAAGGACACCATCCCGCATCTCGATAATCATACCAACTGATCGGAAGGTCAAGTAAGAAATACCAAGAAAGTTTAAAAGGGACTGAGTACCATTTATCGCAGGCTCTACCTTAACAAAAATCAAGGGAAGGACTACAAGAAATGAGTGTAAATAGAAAACCCATTTATTGTCCTTTTTACTGCGGTAATGTTTGTAGGAATAAACCCAGATGATTTGCCAAACGATATAGAAGAGTAAGGCTAGTAATTGGCTAGCATGTGTTCCTGTCAGAGCAAGAACAATAAAGGCTAGACTGACCAAACACTCATAAATTGCAAAACGCTTTTTAAAGAAGAGACCCACAAAGATTGGCAATAGAGCTAATCCAAGATAGATAAAATAGAAGGGATTACCGTAGGCTTCTAAATGGGGGAGCTGTTTCAAGAAGTCAATCATCGGTTGTTAACCTCACTGATAAGACCCTTGATATCGATTTTCCCATTTGGTGTTAAAGGCAAGCTCTCACGATAGAGGAACTTAGTAGGCATCATGTAAGACATCATGATATCTTCTAAGTCTGCCTTAATCGCCTTGGTGATATCAATTTCACGTTCAAACTGCTCACGAACACCATCCTTAAGAATCACATAAGCCAAGAGGTTCTGAACCTTATGGTCTTTATTGTAACGTGGCACAGCTACTGCTGAATCAATATACTTAGACTTATTAAGGTTTTGTGAAACATCCTCTAGCTCAATACGGAAACCATTAAATTTAATCTGGAAGTCCATACGACCACCGTAAAGAAGGAGACCTTCATCAGTCATCGTTCCTACATCACCAGTATGGTAAGCAGGAAGGCCATTAAACTCGAAGAAGGCTTCCGCAGTCTTTTCAGGATTGTTCATATATCCTTTTGAAACTGCTGGTCCTGATACGATGATTTCACCCTGTTGACCATTTGGAAGGATATTGCCATCCTCATCGATAATATAAGTCGGTGAATCTTCCTTGGTATAACCAATCGGCAAACGCTTAAGGTTAGCCAGCATCTCATCAGTTACTGCTACTGCTGATAAGGCGACAGTTGCTTCAGTTGGTCCGTAAGCATTGATAATACGTGCTTCTGGGAAACGTTGGCGAAGCTTTTGAGCAGTCTTGACAGTCAACTCTTCTCCGTCAAAATAGAAATGCGTAATTTCTGGCATCTTCTCTGAATTGAAGTCTTCAGACAACATTGCCATATCTGCAAAAGATGGTGTTGATGTCCAAATGGCAATTGGAAGTGAGAAGATCGTTTCAAAGAGCTTCTTGAAGTCCTGTGTAATAGCTGAAGGAAGCGCATAGAGTGTTCCTCCAAGTGCCAATGTTGGTGCCCAGTACATTACCGATAGGTCAAATGAATAAGGCGGTTGAGCCAGCATTTGAGGACGTTTTGGAGTCGCAAATTCCTTGTCCGTAATCATCCAGTTAGTGAAACTAAGGAGATTATTGTGTGAAATTTGTACCCCTTTAGGCTTACCTGTAGTTCCTGATGTGAAGATGATGTAATAAGTATCATCCCCCTTAACAGGATGAGTCACTTCGTAGCTAGTCTTGCTTTCAAAAGCTGTTGTCACTTGATCCAATGTTAGAATTGGAGCTTGGACTTCCTCAAGTGGGAAGTCATTGATAGCAATAATCAGACTAGGCTCTGCTACTTCAACGATAGCCGTCACGCGCTCAAGAGCTGAGTGACTATCAATTGGAATATAAGCGTGACCAGATTTAGTCAAAGCGACAAAAGTTGCCAACATTTCATACTCTTGACCGCCATAAACCACAACAGGTGATTTTTCTGGAATATCAAGACTATCAATCTTGGCAGCTAGGCTATCCGAGTCAGCTTTTAAGTCACCGTAAGTGTGAACTTCCCCTAAAATATTGTAAACAGGAAAGTCAGGTTGTGATTGAGCAAACTGCTCAATCGTTTCAATCATATCTTTAATTTTTGTATTCGTCATTATTCTTCCTAAAATTCGTTATAGATAAAATTACCTTGACCTTGTCCTAGGTAATTGTAGAGATAAATTAGGGCCATAAAAATGGCGAAATAAAGCAAGGTTTGTCCTAAAAATACCAGGACGTTTTTATGTTTTAACATTCTAATTTTCGATACCTTTTTTTATATAATATCCTCTTTAGTTTACCATCTTATCGCCATTTTTTCCAATAAAAAAGAAAAAATAACTAAATTTCATTTCTTTTTCATTAATAAGCTTCCGTGATAAATGATTGGCTAAAATCATAAAAAACAGAGCTTAAAAGCTCTGTCGGATTTAACTATTTTGTGTCTTTTGGGCCGTCTGCATACGATAGTACATTCCCTTAGCTTGCATCAGTTGTTCATGGGTTCCGTGTTCAACGATATCCCCATTATTCATGACCAAAATAAGGTCCGCATTCTCTATGGTAGATAATCGATGGGCAATGATGAAACTTGTTCGACATTTCATTAATTTAGCGAAGGCCTCTTGAATGAGAAGCTCTGTACGAGTATCGATACTAGAAGTGGCTTCATCCAAAATTAAGATTTTAGGCACATTGACAAATATGCGAGCAATGGTCAAAAGCTGACGTTGTCCCTGAGAAAGGGATTGCCCCGCATCATTCAAGTAGGTGTCGTAGCCTTGAGGCAACTGCTGAATAAAGAAATCAGCATTGGCAGCCTTGGCCGCTGCTATGACTTCTTCACGACTGGCTTCTGGATTTCCATAGGCAATATTATCATGAATAGTGCCGACCTCAAGCCAAGTTTCCTGCAAAACCATCCCAATCTGTTTCCGAAGACTCTCACGAGTATAATCTGTAATAGGTCTACCGTCCAGTAGAATGTTCCCCTTATCCAAATCATAGAAACGCATAAGTAGGTTAATCAAGGTAGATTTCCCCGCTCCTGTTGGACCAACAATGGCAACAGTACTTGCGGCAGGGATATCAATGCTCAAATCCTTGATAAGAGGTTTATTAGGCAAATAGCCAAATTGGACATGGTCAAATTGAAAACGTCCCTGCACATCTGCTTCTTCCAAGACCGCCTTACCTGTTTCTGTTATTTCCTCTTCATCCAATATCATATAAAGGCGATCAGCACAGGCCAAAGCACTTTGAAGTTCAGATAGAACAGATGAGATATCATTAAAAGGTTTGGTATACTGGGTGACATAATTTAGGAAGGTAGTCAATTGTCCCACTGTGAAAGCACCACCCGACATGATTCGATAGGCCCCAACACCTGCAATAAGAGCATAGATCAGACTATTAACAAAACGTGTAGCTGGGTTAACCGCTGACGAATAAAAGATAGCACCCTGTGAATAATCAGCATACTTACCATTGACGTCTTTAAAACTCCTAACCATCTGGTCTTGAGCATTTAGACTCTGTACTAAAGCTTCTTGAGTCAGACTTTCCTCAATCAACTGAGTCTGCACACCTCGCCATTTAGTTTGATTGCGATAGAGTTGATAGCTCTTCTTTGCGATAAAACGTGCCACAAGCATTGACAGAGGCGTCATCACTAGAACTAAGAGCATCATGAACCAGTCTAACCGAGCCATGGTAATGATTATGACAAAGATAGTCAAAAGCCCAACGAAAAATTGGTTAAAGACCATGAGAAGTCCGTTGTTTAACTGATCGCTATCTGTAGTCACACGGCTAACCATGTCTCCAGTTCCTTGACGATCAAGGTAACTAAGTGGCATAGCATGAATTTTCATCATGACTCGTTCACGTAAACTTTCGCTATATGAATAAATTAATCGATTATAAATCAAAGGGTTAAGCCACTGGATTGCACTATTAGCTAAGATAACTACAAGCATCTGCCAAATTAAACGTGACATCAATAGAACGGCGTTCATCTTAAGAACAGCGTCCACTGCATCACCAATTAAGATAGGTAAGTAAACCGTTAAGGCAACTTGAATAATGGTCCCAACAGTTGCTAAGGCAAAGAGGTAGCGCTGACTTAAGATATCTCTACTTAAACGTTTAAGCGTTGATTTATTATTTCTAGCCTTCATCAGCGACCTCCTTTTGATGTTGAGAATAATGAATGTCTTGATAGAGTTTATTTGTGGCAAGCAATTCTTCATGATTACCCAAGCCAACTTGATGTCCCTTATCAAGCACCAAAATTTGATCAACAGCTTTTAGACTATTTGTTCTTTGCGAAATAATAATCAGACTCGTTGATTTAAGATTGTCTCTGATAGCCGCTAGTAAGCGACTTTCAGTCAAGTAATCTAGGGCTGAGGTGGAGTCATCCAAAATCAAGAATGGTGCTGGTCTCATCAGCGCACGCGCAATAGTCAAACGTTGACGTTGCCCCCCCCGAAAAATTACGGCCAAATGACTCAACTGGCTCATCTAAACCAAGTTCCTTATCCCTTACAAAATCAGCAGCCTGAGCCATGTCAAGCGCATGCCACAGTTCTTGCTCACTTGGTTCATGGTCAAGTCCTAATGACAAGTTTGAACGAATGGTTCCCCTAAATAACTCAGCTTTTTGCGGGACATAGGCAACCCAAGAACGCCACTCTTTAAGGTTTTTTGGTGATTTTTGATCTTTGAAAATAGCTAATGAACCAATCTGAGGCTGATATAAGTTCATGATTAAGTTTACCAAAGTCGATTTACCTGAACCTGTACCACCAATAATACCTAGTGACTGACCTTGAGTAAGACTGACATGAATCTCTTGGAGTGATGGCGAACTAGCTGTAGGATAGGTAAAGGTCATCTGATCAATAGCTAGCACTGTGGAAGCCTGACTAGAAGTGCGGACTTCTAAAGGTGCCTCAATATCCTCATCTTGGAGTTCAAAAATCGCTTGTACCCGTTTTGCTGAAATAAAGCTTTGATTCAGATTGGTCAACATCATGGCCAATTTAAGGAGCTCCGTCAAAATTTGCAAGAGATAATTGACTAGAGCAATCAGCATACCTTGGGACAAGAGACCAGCTTGAATTTGCAGATTTCCTTGCCAAAGGATAGCAATCAAGGTCATATTAACAACCAAGAAAGTCAAAGGACTAATGAGACTTGCTATTACTCCTGTTTTGAGCTGCCACTTCTTCAAGTCTTTGTTGACGGCAGTAAAGTTATCTAATTCACGCTCACTCTGACCAAAGGCACGAATAACCCTCATACCTTCAAGTTGTTGACGCGTATTAGTAACAATTGACTCATTAATCACTCGAATCTTGGCATATAAAGGATTGACGATGCGACTAGCTAGTACAATAATAAGGGTCAATACCAAGACCATGCCAAGAAACCATAGGGTCAAGCGTGGACTGATTCGGAATGCCATAATAATGGCTCCCGTCACGATAATCGGTGCCCTCAAAAAGAGCCTCAAAAATTGATTGATACCCGTTTGAATTTGAAAGGTATCACCAGTCAAACGTGTCACCAAACTTGACGTTCCAATCTCATCCCGCTTTTCCTTTGATAAACGCATGATCTTCTCATACAAATCATTGGTTAAACCTCGGGCATAGCCAACTGCTGCTCTGGATGAAAAATACTGTGCTGAAATAGCAACAACAACCCCAATAACGGCAAGTCCGAACAAGAGAAAAATCATCATAAACAGATGATTTTGGTCTTTATTTGGAATAGTTGTGTCGACAATTCCAGCAATCACTAGAGGGACCAAGAGTTCGAAACTAGCTTCGATTAATTTAAAAACGGGTCCCAAGATACTGTCTTTGACGTATCCTCTAAAATAAACTAATAATGCTTTCATTTGTCTTTCCTAAGTTTAACGTCCTCACTCTTAGAGGCGTGAGAACATACGCATCAAAAAGAGATTAAACTGTACTTCCTTAGCGTAGTAAATATTTCCGCCATTTGTATAAAGTTTTCCGCCACCATAGTACATGGCAACCGGTTGGTAATAGGTGTATGTTTGCCCGCTAGTGTTTCCTAGACTCGGAGCAACGACATTTTTAGAGTAAGCCTTTGCGAGTTCGACGGTGTTCACTCCACCATTTTTAGCCACATAATCGATATAGGCCTTACCAAAATTATAGGCTTGTACTGCTGTCCAAGGATCCACCTTATGGTGGGCAGCTTCTTCCAGATTTTCCGACAGCACCGTCACCCCTTGACGAATACTTTCTTTTCGATCTGTTATGGAGTTGGTCACCCCTGTAGAACTTTCACTGGACTGCATCACGTCATCTGTCTTCCCCTTGGTTTCTGTGTAGATCATAGCCAGAACCAAATCGACATTGGTTGTATTATTAATGTCGTCCTCTGCCAAAACCTCCTTAACCATGGATTCATAAGTTAAGACATGTTGAATATTGGCATGGATTCGATAGCATTGAATACCTATGATGAGGACTACGACAAAAACCGCCAGACGTCTTATCCATTTAAACATATTATTTATTGATGATATCCTCGATATTTTTGATGAGAATAGAGTAGGTACCATCAGGATTTTGAATAAACTCAACACTATCAGCATCCTGATACACATTATTAGGCACGATTAACTCAATTCCGTTCGATAACGATAATTTTTGATTCTCCAATTTCTTAATTTGACGCGAATGGTCAATATCTGATACCGAGATAGGCTCAGGTATGGCCTCTTTGAGCTCATCAACGAAGGTCAAACGAGCTGTCAAATTATTATCAAAGAGCTGGTCTGCCAATTTTTCAGGTGATAACTCTTGATCTTCTTCCAAATTATTGAAAATAGCAGATTTCATTTTTCCTTGGAAGTTAAAATCATCCTGATTAAAATTCTCGGCAATCTTCTGAGCAGTATCTTCAACCATCTTAATCGATTTTTTGACAGATTGTTCAGGCTGGACCTGCAACAGATTTTCAGAGAAATAATTAGCAAAGCTTCCATTATGCTTGATTCGCTTTTCAATCAAATAATACTGCTTACTACTACGATTGATTACCAAAGCTTCATCAGGTGTCTGAGCCGCAGATGGCAAATTATTTTGTGACAATTGAATAGGATGCTGACTATCTCCCAAAGAATGAATCAAACTGTCCTTGAGAGCAATACGCAAGAAAGCAAAATATTCTTGCCCTTCTTTATCAAACTGAATAAAGACCAAATCATTGGTCTTTTGATCTTCAGAAATGACAAATTCTTCCTTCCAAAGTTGGGAAATTTTAACAGAACTTTCCATCAAATCATCTCCTAGATGACTGATAAAAACATTTTCCGCATCGAAATAGCCCCGTTTAGCCTCATCTGAGAAAACTTTAGAGAGTTTCTTTCGAAAATACTCATCTAAGCGTGGCGTTATTTCAAGAGGCCCTTCTGCTAAAACCAGCTCCGTATCATTTGGCGAAAACTGGTGAATGATAATGCGTTTAATATATAAATCTAACATAGTTTTTAATAGAGTGGGAAGGCATCTGTAAGAGCTTTAACTTCTCCACGAATGCGTTCCAAAACTTCAGGTTTATCGTGATTTTCCAAAGCTTCAACCATTAATTCAGCAATTTTACGGCTCTCAGCTTCACCCATACCACGACTTGTGATGGCTGGACTACCAACACGGATACCTGATGTCTTGAATGGAGACAATTGCTCATATGGAATACCATTCTTATTTAAAGTAATATTAACTTCTTCAAGAACATTTTGCGCAACCTTACCATTTTCAACAACCTTAGTGACATCAACCAAGAAAGGTGATTGTTAGTTCCACCTGAAATTACTCGGAAATCTGGATGTTGATTGAAAACGTCCGCCATAGCAGCAGCGTTTTTGATAACATTTTCGCCGTATTCCTTAAAGGCAGGGTCGAGTGCTTCTTTAAGAGCAACAGCCTTGGCAGCAATAACATGTTCCAAAGGACCACCTTGCAAACCAGGGAAGACTGCAGAATTCAATTTCTTAGCGATAGCTTCATCATCAGTCAAAATCAAACCACCACGAGGACCGCGAAGCGTCTTGTGGGTTGTTGTAGTTGTCACATGTGCATGAGGAACTGGACTCGGGTGATGACCAGACGCTACAAGACCTGCAATGTGAGCCATATCTACCATGAGGTAAGCACCTACAGCATCGGCAATTTCACGGAATTTAGCAAAATCAATGATACGAGAGTAAGCTGAAGCACCAGCCACGATGAGTTTTGGTTGCACTTCTTTAGCCTGCGCAAGAATGGCATCATAATCTAGGAGTTCAGTTTCCTTATCTACATTGTAAGCGACGAAGTTATAGGTCTTACCAGAGAAGCTAACTGGTGCACCGTGTGTCAAGTGACCACCCGCTGACAAATCCATTCCCATAACCGTATCACCTGGTTGGATTAATGACATGTAAACAGCAGCATTGGCTTGGCTACCTGAGTGAGGTTGCACGTTGGCAAATTTTGCTCCAAAAAGTTCTTTGGCACGCTCAATAGCAAGAGACTCAACCACATCAATCACGTCTGTACCACCATAGTAACGTTTACCTGGATAGCCTTCTGCGTACTTGTTAGTCAAGAGAGTTCCTTGAGCAGCCATAACAGCTTTAGATACTACGTTCTCAGAGGCAATCAACTCAATATTGTTTTGCTGACGTTCTGCCTCAGCATCGATGGCGTTCCATAGTTCAGGGTCAAATGCTTTGTAATCTTCTTTATCAAAAATCATAGAGGTCTCCTTTGAGGTCTAATGGGCTTTCAATCAACTCGCCCGCATATAGTCGGAAGTTATCTCACACTTCCATAGGTCTCTGTTAGTCATTTATTCTATGGTCAACTCTGGTAGAGCCGCCAATAGGTCTTCTTTTGTAATCTTCCCTTGTCTGAGAATTTTAGCCGGTGAAACAGACAAATCCAAAATTGTCGAATCTACACCTAACAAGGCATCATCATCTTGATAGCCAGTCACCTGAAAATCAAATTGTACTCTAATATCGTCGAAATACCGACCACTAGCCTTCCCAGACTTATTGGCTGAGGGACCAATCAAAGGCCCTTCCGCTTGGATCAGCTCTCTAGTAACAGGATGGTCTGGCAAGCGGAAGCCAACCGTCGCCAATCCTGAATTAATCCATCTGGGGACTTTATCATTAGCTTTTAAAATGATAGTCAACGGTCCAGGCAAAAAAGCATCATACAATTGTTTTAAATACTTGGGCTGCTCTTTCGAATAAGACAGGATATCTTCATAAGAAGCAACATTCAAATTCATGGCTTTATCTCTAGGACGATTTTTCAGCTCATAGACATGGTTTACAGCACTCTCATCCATAGCATTAGCAAATAGACCATAGACAGTCTCTGTAGGAAGAACGACTGCACCACCGTCAGCCAAGATTTCTCTTAATACTTTCTTACTTTTCATCATCCATCACGACCATTCTATCTTGCCCAAATTGGTCCTTAAGAACACGCACACGCTTATCTGGAAAATGTAGAGACAAGAGTTTCTTCAAATCACGGCCCTGCTTATAGCCAATTTCAAAGTAGAGCTTTCCACTAGGAGTCAAATACTTATCTGCCTCCTCAATAATCTGTCTATAAATGGCAAGTCCCTCTTCATCAGCAAACAAGGCCATCTTGGGCTCGCTCGCCAAGACATTGACCCCAACTTCGTCCTTATCGTTTTCAGAAATATAGGGAGGGTTTGACACAATGATATCAAAACTGCCAGAAATATTTTCGAAAACATCTGATTGAACAAAGCTGATGGCTACCTGATTTAGCTTAGCATTCTCCTGGGCAAGCTCTAGCGCATCCACTGACAAGTCACTAGCTGTTACTTGCCAAAGGGGGCGACTCTTTTTCAGGGATACCGAAATAGCACCGCTCCCAGTTCCGATATCAAGAACCTTAAGATCTGTGCTTGGATTTTCCGCTAAAATCAAGTCCACTAGTTCTTCAGTTTCAGGACGTGGAATCAAGACACGCTCATCAACCTGAAAACGCAAGCCATGAAAGTCTTCATAGCCCAAAATATACTGAGCAGGCTTGTGATTCATTAGTTGGCTGAATACATAAGCTAACAACTCTGCATCTTCATCTGAAACTTCTTGACGCAATTGAAGAACAAAATGAGTCAAGTCCCATTGCTTCAAACCACGATAAACAAAGGATAGGGCCTCTGGCTCTTCTCCAATAGCCTCAAGCTGTTTCTCATAGTCAGCCAGGACATCTGCTAGAATCATTTGTTAAGCTCTTCCAATTTTTGAGTTTGATCGTAAAGAACAAGGGCGTCAATGACTTCATCCATTTTTCCGGCCAAAATCGTATCTAATTTTTGAAGGGTCAAACCAATACGGTGATCCGTTACACGGTTTTGTGGGAAGTTGTAAGTACGGATACGCTCTGAACGGTCCCCTGTACCAACAGTAGACTTACGCTCAGCATCTTGTTCATCCTGAGCAATTTGTGCAAAGTGGTCCGCAACACGCGCACGGATAATCTTCATAGCTTTATCACGGTTCTTCTGTTGTGTACGTTCTTCTTGCATCTCTACTTTAATTCCAGTAGGAATGTGAACCATACGAACCGCAGTCGCAACCTTATTGACGTTCTGACCACCGGCACCAGAAGCGTGATAGATATCGACACGAAGGTCCTTAGGATCAATTTCGTACTCTACTTCTTCAACTTCTGGCATAACCAAAACAGTTGCTGTAGAGGTATGAACACGACCTTGACTTTCAGTCACAGGCACACGTTGCACACGGTGTGCTCCTGATTCATATTTGAGTTTAGAATACACGGATTGCCCTGAAACCATGGCAACCACTTCTTTGATACCACCGACACCATTATAAGAGGCTTCCATAACCTCAAAGCGCCAACCTTGTGTTTCTGCGTATTTTTGATACATAGCTAAAAGGTCACCTGCAAACAAGGCAGCTTCATCACCACCTGCAGCCCCACGGATTTCAAGGATAATATTCTTGTCATCATTAGGGTCTTTTGGCAAGAGAAGAATTTTCAAGCGTTCTTCGTACTCTTCTTTAGCGGCTTTGGATTCTTTGAGTTCTTCCTTAGCCATTTCTTCCAAGTCAGGATCACCACTTGCTTCCTTAATCATCTCTTCAGCGTCTGAGATACTTTGAATGACTTGCTTGTACTCACGGTAAGCTGTCACAGTTTCACGAGTATTTGCTTCTTCACGTGACAACTCCATGAAGCGTTTAGTGTCTGAAACGACTTCAGGGTCACTAAGCAATTCACCCAATTCCTCATAGCGGTCTTCAACCGCTTGTAACTGATCATAAATATTCATTTGTTATCTTTACTCCTTATATAACTAATAGTCATTTTTAGGTCTTATTCAAAGGGATTATGTTTTCGTGAGGTGGATTAAACCAGTGCTTTCGGCAAACAGAGATATAACTCTCGTGTCCTCCAATTTGAACTTGTGCTCCCTCATAAACTGGCTTACCATCTTCCATACGAAGAACCATGGTTGCCTTTCTCGAGCAATAATGACAAATGGTCTTAATCTCATCAATCTTATCAGACAAAAGCAAAAGGTATTTAGAACCTTCAAAGAGATTGTTCTGAAAATCATTTTTGAGACCAAAAGCCATCACTGGGATATCTAACTCATCAACAATTCGTGCCAAATCATAGACATTCGCACGGGTCAAAAACTGAGCCTCATCAACTAAAACACAGTAAGGTCGTGGATCCATATTAGCAATGTAACCAAAAATATCCGTATCATCACCAATAGGATAGGCCTTCCGTTTCATGCCAATACGACTAGAGATATAGCCGACCCCATCTCGATTATCCAAACGACTGGTCAACAATACTACTGGTTTTCCTTGTTCTTCGTAATTATAGGCAACCTTAAGAATTTCAATGGATTTCCCAGAATTCATAGTGCCATAGCGAAAATAAAGTTGTGCCAAACCAGTCTCCTCTAAAATATGTATTGTACTTATTTTATCATAATTCCAAGCGTAAAAGGGAGGGAGACTGAACAATTTTTGAAAAAAGTTCGCCTCTCTCCCCTATTTTTATGATAGGTTTGACTGATGTTCCAAATGGCTCAATTTTATCACCTTTATAAAGTTTTACCAGTCTATTTACTTCTTATGAATAGGCTTTAGCCAATTTTTCAAGAAGTTCTTCTTTCTCCTCGTCACTAGCAAATGAAGCTTCGATTGCCGTCTTATTATGAGCATAAAAGTCTTGCACTGAGCTATCAAAATGCTTGTGATAGAGTTCGTATTCCTTGGTTAAGTTTGTATCAGAAACGGTACGATTGTCCGTATTAATGGTAATATTCGCACCTGCTGCTTTCATTTTTAGATAAGGAAAATCAGCAACTGTAACGGCTGCTTTAGTCTGCAGATTACTTGTTAAACATAACTCTCCTGTGACACCATTTTTGACAAACTCTTCCAAAAGCTTAGGCTCCTGAGCCAAGATCGTTGCATGGCCATTACGCTTAATTCCCATGGCAATCGACTCAGCCAAAAAGGCAGGGCAACCACACTCACCAGCATGAAAAGTCATCGGACGGTTGTAACTTTGGACTTGTTCAATTAGAGGTTTAATCGCTTTAGGTCCATAATGATGCTCATCTCCAGCAAAATCAAAACCAACAAAGTCACTATTTTCAACTTCATTTGCTTCATCAAGAATACGAGCCGTTAATTCTTGATCTGATTGGCGCATACCACAAACTAGGGCCTTGGCTACAATACCAAATTCTTCTTGAGCTTGACGTAAGCCTTGACAAACAGCATCGATGGTTTCAGCGACAGTCAATCCCTTATCCATTGACAATTCTGGAGCAAAACGCACTTCAATATAGATGACATTTTCAAGAGCAGCCTGTTTAGCGACATCATAAGCCGCAATGGTCAAAGCTTCCTTTGTTTGAAGCAAAGGACGAATATAATCAAAAGCCTCAAGATAATCTAGGAGACTCTCACAGGTAGCCGGTGCTGTCACATGATGTTTGAGCTCCGCATCGTCCTCAGGTAACTCAATCTGTGCCAAGTCAGCCAGGTGACGAATGGTTTCCAACGATAGTGAACCATCCAAATGGCAGTGTAGTTCTGTTTTAGCCAACTTATGAAAATCAATAGCAGTCATTCTTTTCTTCCTCTCTAAACAATATGTTTTTATCAGATAAAAATTAATTTTTACTATATTATCATTCCATAGAAAAAAGTCAAGATGCTAGATCTAATGAGACGTAGCAGATTCTTGAAATGCCACTATCATTTTGTTAGGATGTAACTATCAAGAATACAAGGAGAAACATTATGTCTGATTATATTATACCAGAAGTTTGGCAAAATCCAACCTCTATGGGAGGTGCCTGGGGGGGTATTAACCAACCAACTGCTGGTGCCCGTTTTGAACAAACCTTACCAAAAGGCGATCAACCTTTCCAACTCTATACACTTCCAACACCAAATGGTATTAAAGCAACTATTATGCTTGAAGAACTTAAAGAACTCGGTGTAACTCAAGCAGGATATGATGCTTATCGTATTAAGATCGGTGATGGTGATCAGTTTGGCTCAGACTTTGTTGCTATCAATCCTAACTCAAAAATTCCTGCTCTGATGGATTATTCTGAAGAACAACCAGTGCGTGTCTTCGAATCAGCTAACATCCTCCTTTACTTGGCTGAAAAGTTTGGAAAACTTATTCCAACTGATCATGCTAAACGTACTGAAGTTCTCAACTGGCTCTTTTGGCAAACAGGCGCTGCACCTTTCCTAGGCGGCGGATTTGGTCACTTCTTCCACTATGCACCTGAAAAAATCGAATATGCCATCAACCGCTTTGCCATGGAAGCCAAACGCCAACTTGACTTGCTAGATAAAGAATTAGCAACCAAACCTTATATTGCTGGTGATGAATACACTATCGCTGATATCGCAATTTGGTCTTGGTATGGCCGTCTTGCTCAAGATAAGATTTGGGACAAGGCTGGTATTTTCCTTGACGTTAAAGAATACAAGCATCTTCAAGCTTGGACTGAAAAAATTGCCGACCGTCCAGCGGTTAAACGAGGACTTGAAGTCGACTATAAAGATATCTAATTTTAATAACGGTTTGCCTAGGCTAACCGTTTTTCTATTGTTTCATGATATAATAGAAGCAAAATTACAAGGAGACATTCATGACTGTATTTCAAGCTATTTTAGAAAAAATCAAAGCCTACGACACTATTATTATCCACCGCCACCAAAGACCTGACCCAGATGCCATTGGTAGTCAGGTAGGACTGAAGGAAATTTTTAAAACAAACTTTCCAGATAAAAAGATACTTGCAACAGGTGTCAATGAGCCTACCTTATCTTGGATTGCTGAGATGGACGAGGTAGCTGACCAAGACTATGAAGGGGCACTTGTTATTGTTACCGATACAGCCAATACCCCTCGTATCGACGACAATCGTTATGATAAAGGTGACTTCCTTATCAAAATTGACCATCATCCTAACGATGATGCCTACGGTGACCTTCTACTTGTTGATACGACTGCTTCAAGTGCTAGCGAAATTGTGACAGACTGGGCCCTCAGCCTTGGTCTTTCCTTGTCAGATGCTGCTGCTCGTGTTCTCTACAATGGTATTGTTGGCGATACAGGTCGCTTCCTCTTTCCATCTACTACTCCTAAAACACTTCAAATCGCGGCTAAACTTCGTGAATACGACTTTGATTTTGCAGCAATGGCTCGTCGTATGGACAGTTTTCCTTTCAAAATTGCTAAACTACAAGGTTATGTTTTCGATAATCTAGAAGTCGATGAAAATGGTGCAGCTCGAGTTGTCTTGACACGAAAGATTTTGGATGAATTCAATGTCACTGATGCTGAAAGTTCTGCCATTGTTGGCACTCCAGGCCGTATTGATTGTGTCGAATCTTGGGCTATTTTCGTAGAGCAGCCTGAGGGACATTACCGTGTCCGTCTACGTAGTAAAAGCATTGTCATCAACGAGATTGCCAAACGCCATGATGGTGGCGGCCACCCACTTGCTAGTGGGGCCAATTCCTACAGCTTAGAAGAAAACGAACAAATCTATCAAGAAATTAAGGATACTGTTGCCCATGCAACTCACTAATCGTCGTGTACGTCTCATGGGAACTGTGATTGACGTCTCTATCTATCATAAAGAACCAGAACCCCTGCTAGACCAAGTTGAAGCACTTCTACATACCTACAATAAGCGCTTCTCAGCCAATGACGACAGTTCCGAACTCATGAAAATTAACAAGGCAGCAGGCTTACATCCGGTGAAAGTTCACCCAGAGCTTTTTGAACTTATTACTCTTGGAAAATGGCATAGCTGCCAACCTGGAAGTCACCTTAATATTGCTATTGGACCTCTCATTCAGACTTGGCGGATTGGTTTTTCTGATGCTAAGCTGCCTCTTCCTGAAGAAATTCGTCCACTCCTGGACATCATCAATCCCAATGCCATTCTTCTATCCGAGGAAAATCAAAGCGTTTTTCTCAAAGAAAAAGGGATGAAAATTGATCTTGGTGCTCTGGCAAAGGGATATATTGCAGATCGTATTGCAGATTTTCTTAAAGCTGAAAAAGTACCC
>OIFN01000254.1_pt1 | contig 24637 bp, 32 predicted proteins | sample 1582091 | NCBI WGS metagenome assembly OIFN01 (sample SAMN07501064, study PRJEB24779) | human gut metagenome
CAAAACTGCGCGTCGTTCACAACGGTCAATGCACCATTGGTGTTTTTCCAGTAGCGCCCGCTATAGAAAGGCAGCACCGACGACTTCGCGAGGTTTCCGGCTGTGTCAGCAGCGGTCTGGATATCAAGCGCCGCACGGTCGAAGACGGAAGCCTGCATCAGCACCGTTGACGAGTTCGGGGAATACGCGGTGATCACCATAGACGCCGCGTTTTTTGGCACGCGGAAAGTCAGGTTGGTGATCGTGGATACCGTGCCGCTCCCTGTCCCTGGGTAGAACGTACCGATGAGAGTCTCGTTACTGTCAAAGTAACCGATCAGGCGAATCTGGTTTGGTGCCCCCTTCAGCGAGCAACTGAGTGTGAATACATCCCCTGGTGCCACCGGCACACGGGCGGCCGCGAAGGTGTCTGAGCTGGATGTCAGAACGCCCGTCGCAATATTCATGTATGTGTTAGGTATCCAGTTCAGAACCCGTTTTTTCGTTTTACTGGCCGATAGGGCAACGCCTGACTCCCGGAAAGCCTGCGCGGCTGCATAGACAGCCACAGCCGGTTCGGCATAGGTTGATATCAGTGCGCTGACTGCTGCGGCGGGAATATCGACCTGAACCTCTGAACGAGATGACCAGACATTATCCGAGGACATGGGAATGCCCAGGCTCTGAACTGAAATAACAGTCCCTGCCGAGTCAACAAACAAAAGCGGTGCGACGGCAGCACGATACAAAAACGAACCAGACAAAATTAATCGCGAATATCCTGCCACAGCAACTGGCGCACACGCCGACCAGTTGGTGTCCGTGGTGGTCGCAATTGTCCCTGTTGAGATCTGATAATACTGCCCAGTTCCAAGCGAAGCGGGAGAGACGTCGACACGGTCAAGATCCAACCCTGTAATTACTGAGGTATTGGCATCGACTGTGGTCTGCGATGGCATTTTACGACCTGTAGCCGTGAGAGTGCCAGCTACATTCATGTACTCGTCAGCCAGCGCGCTTCCGTCCGGGCTACGCACGTAGGTTGTGGAGTTCACTGGTATATTCGCGATATCGGCCTGCGCCGCAGCCAGGGTCATGTACTGCCGGCTGAGAGGGATCAGGTTCTGCCGCGTTGCCTCTACAACAGCAGCACCATCTGCTGCTATTTGCTCGCGCTGATCGGCAGACTTTTGCTCTATACCGGCCATAGTGTCGCGCTCAATTCCGGTTCTCGTTGTTACACTCAAATCGGGTGAGTTAACAAAAATATCAATTGTCGTGTTATTATCCCATGCATCAGGCATGTCTGATGACGGGACGGCATTGCCCGTATTATATTGAGTCATAGTTTCACCAAAGGTGGAGTATAATAAATTATTGACTTAATGCTGGAGGCGTGAAAATGCCATTTTTATATGAGCCTCCTATGTTAAATGGCTTATCACCACATTTTATTACGGTCATCCCCTCTGGCGGCATCCATTCCTCCGCCCCATCCCAGACAATAATATTTACGACAATTCCATCACTATCAATAACTGCCCATGCATTATTATCCATTATGCATACTCCTCAATAATAACAACCCCATCACGTCCTGATGCTCCGGGATTCAAAGGTTGTGATACGCCATTAGAACAGCCAGACGCACCAGAACCGTAACCGCCACCAGTATTTGCAGGCGTATCAATCGCCGGAACAGAACCGCCCACCCCTAATTGGCTATTTGCACCTCGAGATCCGGCAGCGTAACTGGTGGATACAGCAACAGCTGCCTCAGAACCAGATCCAGAAGTACCTATAATATTCCACCCTGTCGGGCTATTTGAGTTTGTATTTGCCACGGGCTGGAATGGAGGGTTGGCCGGTCCTGCTGGCAATCCAGCCTTGCCTCCAGGCGCTGAGATAAGAGTGCCTACGGATGTTGTCCCACCATCCCCTCCGTTTGGTGAAATTGCTGTGCCACCCACGCCACCGCTGCCAATCGTCACCGTGGCCGATGATAATGCGGATACATCGTAGATGCCCTCAGCATATGCGCCAGCCCCGCCACCATTACTTATCGAAACCTGCCCAGCGGCGGTAGCCGGAGCAGCAGAACTTCCAGCCCCCGCTCCCAGAGCTCTGATGCGCCATATTTTTGCACCGGCTGATTTAGTAATTAGCGCGCTACTGGTGACAACTTGCACACCCAGAAGGCGACCTGGCATACTATTTTTAAGGTTAGAAAGAATTGCTGCTGTATTACCGTTATCCAGCACATCTACATTTGCTGAGTCTGCGATAAATTGAGCAAGGACGTTAGCCATTACCGTAGCCTGCCTGAGAGCTTTATTCACCTGTGCTGAAGAAGCCTTACCAGATGAAAATCCGCTAACTAACGCAGCAAGGGCTAAATAATCAGCCTGAGAAATTACGTTTGCGCTGTTTCCAGTTGCAAAAGCTTTAAAATCATTGGTAGGCATTATAAATCTTCTCCCCAGTTTCCAGAGTCAAATCCGGATATATATTCGTTATCTACATCAAAACCAAAAAAAGAATAGCCACCATTTGACGGCATCTGTATTTCTCTCACTTTTACACCCGCAGCTTTAACTGTCATATATCCGTTTTGGATAGCCCACCATAGTTCAGCATTAACCTGATCGATGGGATTCAGGTCATAACGAGATGGAATGTAACCGGGAGGTAATGCGATGAATGGTCCCTTATTAACTGCGCTATCTAGAATCATCCTGTCAATTTCACTGATAACAACCGTAGGGTCAGGAAGTATCCATATAGAAATGGACATATCCTGATTATCGACAATTGCCATACGAATACCCGATCCTGTCAGGGCATTGTCGAGAATCTCAGGCAATGTGTCGTTCTGCCCGTTCCAGTTATTAATAGCAATTTTGACTTTTAGCACCAGTCGATAAACTTCGTCACTCAGGTCAAGAAACCCATCATCAGGATCGAAAGGTCCCTGCCAGACGCCCTGGTCCCAGCCAAGTTTTTCTGTATCCCACGAGAAATACACGCCAGAGATAGGCGTCCTGACCCTGCGCTTGCGGCCTATCCATTCACCCAAAATATCCAGCTGCTGGCCGATGGCGGTATCAATGTCAAAATCCTGAATCATGCCTGTCATTGCAGCTGAAACGTCGATTAACGGTCGCGTTGAGAGGTCGATGTGTGCAAAAAACTTAGGTTTCCCTGCGTGATAGTTCGTTATCCTGTCAGTGTATTTACTCATACAGACACTTCCAGATTAATGTCCGCAATCCTGCAGGATGCGGAGTGATCGAAATCTATTACGATATTGGTCGCAGCCACTCCTGCCGAAGAGGTACCAATCAGCAATTCGGTAATGTCGTAGTATCTGGAATTTCCGCCGCTAACTACGCCCAGGTTTGCCGGAGAGTAAATGCGGCTCAGCAGGACACTGGCGCCAATGGCCAGCGAGTTGATATACGCAGCCACGGCTGCTTTTATCTCGTCCCCTACCTGCGAGGTGTATCCCGTCAGTGGACTGATGGTAATTTTCACAAAAACAGGAACATCAACTGGTCGTGAGAATCCGACAGGGTGAGGGCTTCCGTACTTATCTGGAACGATAATTACCGTACTACCAAATGGTGTGGAACCCTGACCTTTAACGCCGCGAAGAGTGTTAGCAATGACTGTTGCGTCACCTCCTTCGACAATGGCGGCTATCGAGTGTGGAGGGAGGCCATTAGCATCAGGTGTGTCCTGATCGTTCTCATACAACTTGTGCCGCGTTACGCCCTCAATGTTTGCTATCGCTCCGTCAACAGCTTCAAATGGCGTGACAGACGGCAACGCAACGCTCTGAGATTGTCGTACACGTAGTTCAGCATTAGTTTCAGCAGCGACACCCACAGTGGCCGCCAGCGGGTTAGTCGCTGACACCCATCCTCGTGTCGGGGTATTAATTTTATTAACTGAACCAGCCAACGCAGCAACCGATCCCGGAGTGGTACACGTAGCTGTAGCAATCGCCGTCCCATCAATACCGATCACTACCTGTGCAGGAAAGTTCCAGATGATACCGTTAGTATCTTTAACAGAACCGTTTGTGATGATCGTTCCTGGCTCGCCCACCAGCAATTCATCGACTGTAGAATTTGTCGCAGCCCGGCGAGATATACCGTTAATTTTGACGTTGCTCGTCAGTGCGTCATTCAGTGCCGTCGACGGGGAAAAAGAGCGGTAAACTGTTATGGCGGTGTTATTGGCATCGTGAATGGCCAGGGCAACCAGCGCCACCATCTGGCCGTCTTTACTGTCGGGATCGATATAGGAATCACTGCCGTAAATCTGCTGAAAATATCCCGTTATGGTATCCAGTACCGTTTGATAATCGGGCGCACTTATCCCCTCAGCGGTTACCGTTGCCGATAAGCCGAGTGTGTCGAGGTCCAAAGACATTACGCCTCCGAGGTTACTGTGGTTGTCCCGTAGATGGTTTCCACCGTTGCTGTAAAAGTTACACGGCGCGTAGTGCCATCAACGGTGGTATTAAATGCAGTGATAGAGCTAACTCCCTGCGTTTCGAGGATCCGCTTGCGGATAGCGAGGTTGTAGGTGTCTGGGTTTTGCTTGCCAAGTACTGACTGAATCCACGGCGTGCCCGCTGTGGTATCCAGAAACCATTGCCCGTACCAAAGCAGGAAGCGCGTTTTAATGGCCTGCGCAACAGCCTCGGGTGAGTTAACCAGCCAGGTATCATCGCCCTGACCGAAGGTGTAATCCCCATCGTCATCTTCTCGACGGTATCGCATATCACACTCCCCCAAGCGGATCGGTATCACTTCCACCATGCTCAACGCCACCATGCGTATGCTTATCGACGATTGAGCCATCCACCAGCTGCAGGCGACCATCAGAAAGGATTTTAAGCCCGTTCAGGTTAAAACCTCCCGGCGCCGTACCGTTGATAGCTCCGCTGGCAGGATTAAGGCTCAACTTCGCCGCCCCATCATCGCTGCGCAGTTCTACCGCACTGGTGCTGATTCCGCTGATTTTCTTCGCCTGCGACTGTGGGCCAACAATAGCGAACGCATCAGACAGATCGTGCATACGCCCGTCTACCGGCTCCTGAATACCGCCGCTCTGCCACCAGAAATCAATACAGCGGTCCGCGAAGATAACAAGGCACTCATCGCCAGCTTTAACAGGAAACGTCAGTGTGCAGCCTCCACCGCGAGGGAATACGACAGGAACATCCACCAGCAGCGGATAATCCTTGGTGCTTTTGTTGCCGTCGTTATCTCGTTCGACGTAGCGGATAGCTGGCTGTACCACGGCGGTTACTGCGCCAGGATCGAAAGACTGGATGATGCCGGGCATTGCAACGCGAAGTTGTTCGTTAAGCGTCTTTCTCTCTGATGCCAGAACCTGCGCCAATGCCCCGCTGCGGGTTTTATCGGATATTGCCATTACGTTGCTCCAGGCAATAAAAAACCCACCGAAGTGGGCTTTTTATAGAATTTTTTGTACCTTATGGTTTTGGGATTATCACCTCAGCCCAACAACGGCAGTAGCCATTAGGACATAACTTCCCTTCACCTGGGTGACCTGTTTTAGGAGGTTTTGACCAGAAAAATGTTTTCCCATTCTGCTTGTCGCAATTCGGACAGCAATCAGAACCACGCCAAACATATTTTTTAGATCCGACTCTTTCTGCCTGAATTTGTGTAGCTTTTGCTGACTTTCTGAAATCATCGCCCATCAATTTTTGATATGCGTTCCCATCAGCAAGCATTTCTTCCTTGCTTCTTCTGCGCCCATTTTTAGGCTTAGATTTAACCTCTGGACGGCGATAAGAATAATCAATGCTTTTGATGAAATTATCTTCTTCTTCCCTCTTTTTAGCTTTCTTGTGGTTATTCCACCTGGTAATGATGGCTATTGCTAAAAAGAAAAGAATGATTGCGAAAAACTCCATCTTCACCTCACCTTAGCGCAGGGGAAGGAGCCTATAATCTTCGGGGCATCTAAGCTGTTTTGCAGAATCTGGACGTTCAGGAAACGAGATTCACTACCTGGACGGTGGATGTACTGAAAACCGTAGTTATTGCCGTCCTTTGCTGGCATAAGGCCCATATCAATCTTTATACCATCCTCTCCCAAGAATTTTATTTTCTGAGAGGTAACTCGCTCTCCATTGATAATGCTTACCTCGCCCTCCCTTGCGACGAAAGTGTAAGGCCCGCAATGTGATGTAAAACCACTAGCAGCAGCACTAAAAGATATAAATGCGAGAAAAAACATGGTGAGTATTTTCACTTTTCATCCCCGATTGAGCGCGGCTTGAGAGTAAAGATCAGAAGAACCACGCGCTTCACACATCATATCCATGTACCACGCCTGGCCCCTTGTGTCGCCAGTGTACATAATGCCTCGCACAATATAAACGCCGTCGGTCGCAATACTGGCAGGCTGTGCGGTCGTTCCTTCAATGGTGATGTTGCCGTTGTTGTTCTGGTCAGTGATACGCCCTTGCGTCATGGCGATATCGTTATTCCCCAGCACGGTACGGAACACAGAAGCCTGATTCAGCTCGATCAGGCCATTAACGCGGATGTTAGGGTTAATCAGGCAACGGACGTTAACGCCGCTACCAATGGTCTGCTGAGGCATACCCACAAGGCCGGTGGCGCTGTTCAGCTTAATGGCTTCGTGAACAACCTCATTTCTCGCCACCATTTCCCGCTTGCCGTCGACAAACATCCAGTCAGCCTTGCATTGCTCGGCGACGTTATCCATCAGATACCGGGTCATGCCAAAAAGCACCCTGCCACGAGGAAACACCGTTGCGGGCATGGCGGGCGTGTTCCCTTCCGTGGCTCCTTTAGCATTGAAGTCCTTCATCAGTGCTGCATTGACGTCAGAGACTGTATAACCAGCCGCCAGCGTCTGCGCGGTGATCGAGGTAGCAAATGCTCGGTCTGAATCCGCCGCCTGAATGAGGACAAAGCTATCAACGGGGTTATCTTTCCCGGTGATGGTGTAGCGTATCTCCCCATCGAAAATCAGCCCATAATTCCGACCATCCATTTGCCCGACTTCATCAGGGTTTACCGTTCTGGCGACACCAACCTGGCTGGCGGGAACATCAGTTGCAATACCATCGTAACCAGCAATAACCCTAATCCGGGAGAATTCCTCACCGACGATCCGATTTACGGTATCAGCTGAAAGATTGTAGATTTTGAAAGTACCTACTCGCGTTTCGCTGCTGAGATTAAACCAGTCGATAGTAAAAGTGCTCTTGAAGCTACCAAAATCAGTAGCATTCCCCTTCGAATCGACTAACTGCAATTCGAAGTGTCGCATCCAGTTCTGAGACATTTTTACCCCGTCACCGCATAAAGATGGCTATTGATTCCCAGATCGGCTTCAGTGGGGTTTTCGCTGGACTGGTCATCACAACCAACATAGAGCGAAAATCCAAGCCCGAGATAGCGATACTGCGCCAGCAGGTCGGCGCCGGTGATAAGAGGAATGCCTTTTATCAGGTCGGCGCCGTTACTGTCCATGATATCCAGACACCAGAAAGCAGCACGCCAGGTCACAGCCATTTGCAGGCTTTGGCCTGCCACAGATATGGAGAATCGCTGGTTTTCAGGAGAAAGAGGGATTTCACTGATTGGCATTTACCCTCCCGCTACAAAGCCGCTTAACCGGCTAAGAATGGATTCATTTTTTTGCACTGGCGTTTTCACCCCGGAGTTTTGCACCGCTGACGTATTCGCCCCTAACTTCATATTGGACTTTGGAGCCACCTGCGTAGTGGTTGTGCTTGTGATAATCACTTCCCGGAGCGTCAGCACGGCAGAAAGAATATTTTCCGAAGTCCTGTCGGTAGTAACCTCAAGCGCACGGATCAGCATATTGGTGTACATCCGCTTACCGGTCACCACATCTAAAGGAACCCTGCTGGTCTGCAGATTTAACAGTTCCTGATACGTCTCCTTCGGGCCAATACCCACGCTCAGCCCAAGAGAAGACGTATCTACGAAGTCAAGCAAGGAACCACCACCAGCAAAACCGACTTGCATAACCACTTCCGAGGGACGTCGAAATGCATGGTCGGAAATTGCTGCGCCAACCTCTACGGGGTGCTCGGTGATTTCAAGCGAGTCATTATGTTTTTCTGAAATAACGACACTGGGGACTATCAGCCCGATCCGCCTGCTCTGCTGCTGAAAAAGAGTAGAAAGAATATCCATCATCCTGCTCCAGTTTGGTTATTTCTCAGCACCCTGGCATTAGCATCAAGCTGGCGGCGACTGACTTCCTGCCCAATTTCCTGAGCATTACCGCCATAGATGTTGTAGGTGTTTTGCTGATTCACCTGCGCTCCAGCAGCCTGATGGGCAAGCGGGCTATTCCAGTTCGAATATCCCTCTTTGCGGGCCATAGACTGCATGAGCATAGCCATCGTATTGGGGTCGGACAGGTTTAATGCTGCCGTCGGCGATACACCCATCCAGCCAGCAACATCACGGGCATATTTGGCAGGATCGTTGTTATCTGCCGCAGGTGCCCAAGTGCTGACGATATCCATGATAGTCTGCAGGCGGCGCCCGGTCGTTTTACCAGTAAAGTACCGCATGAGCTGGTTTTTCATGGCCTCCCAGCCTTCCAGCGCAGAACCAAACGCACGAAAGCCACCACCGCCTACGGGCCGAATATTGCCAGGGTTATTGTTGCGATCTGCAAGCGTATTCCCGTCGCCACGGAAGAAACGGCCTATGCTGCGCGGGTCAAATCCGATCTTATCCTTTATCCAGTCAGCTGCGCTATTGGCACTGTCAGAAACGCCGGGCAGCGCATCAGGCTGGTTACTGCCTTGTTTGAGGAGAGCCCTGCCAATGCTTGCAGCATCCGACCAGCGACCGTCCTTGATAGCGTTAAGCAGGTCGCCGATCATGCTCAGCATCTTGCTAAACTCACCCATCTGGGAAATGAAGTTGCTGAAATCCCATTTCAAAGACCAGGATTTAGGGTCGATATTGAGCAGCTTTGCCAGCGCTTTCCCGAGATCGAGGACAGTCTGTTTCAGGTCACCGACCATCTTCAGTGCTGCGTCTACTTCAGGCTTCCATTTCCCCCAGTCAATGAGGCTTTTACCGCCCTCCTTCCAGGTCTGGTAATCCTCCCATAGCAAAGCGATGGCAGCGGCAAGACCGAGAACCCACGTAATCGGCGATGCAAGCATAGCGCGGTTAAGCATCCACCAGGCAGCGGTAAGCGCTCCAATCAGTTCGATCAGCTCCTGCGACTGCTTATCAAGAGAGTCCCACCAGTCGCTGATGCTCTGACCCAACTGGATGAGGCGGTAAATTACCCTCCCTACCATCTCACCAGCCCAGAGAATGCCTTTCACCGTACCGGTTATTGCGCCTTCAATTTTGGGGAAGTTGTCCAGTATCTGGCGACGCAGCCTGTCAAGAGAACCAGCAAGGCCATCAGCGAGGCTGGAGCCTATTTTATCCCGCGCCATGCCTGCCATTAGCCCGAAGGAGCGCAGCGAGGTCATGAACTTATTAGAGCTGACAGCGGCCACATCGGCGTTATAGCCGATCGCCTTCGCCATTGCGGTGTATTCGCCACTAAACTGGCCTATACCGCGACGCATTGCCATCAGAGTATTTTCATCCAGACCCAGCATTTGAGCGTACTGGTTCGCGCGGTAATACGGCATGCTGCTAAGACGCTGACCGACGCCGGTAAAGATCGTTGCCATATCCCGCATGTTGCCGCTGGCATCACGCGTTTGAACCCCCAGCCGGTTAAGGAAACCCTCAGCGCCGGGATTGTTACGCATGAACCTGGCCAGACTTTCTAGAGAGCTGCGGGCCCCGTCGACACTGCCGCCAACCTGACTAACCGCATACCCAATCTGCTTAATGCCCTCCACCGTCGTACCAGTACGCTGAGAGGCCCAGTACAGATCGTCGAGGCCGCTGGCAATTTTGGCGGTAAATGCCACGACGGAAAGCGCTGTTGCTTCAACTTTAACGCCCAGCTCAATCGCTTTAAGCGTTGTCCCGGCAACGACGGCATCGAATTTTCTGGCGCCAGCCTCATCCACTTTGAACCCAAGCGAGATCAGAAAGTCCTTGAGCGTTTCAGCGTTCATTAGCCTCTCTCCATTTCGCTATGCGGTTTTCGTTATCGGCTTTCAGGTCAAGCCAGTCATTCATACGGGCAATATCAGCCAGGTCTACCGATCCGTCTTTCAGGGCAGTGTAAGGGATGTACCCGGCATCAACCGGGCGCATCAGAAAATCCTCACCTTCTGGCAAGGACTCCAGGGCAGGACCTATGGCTGGGTAGGCGTCCCGCTGCCGGGGATTTCTTTCAAAAAATTTCCCAGGCTGTCGGCGACCACCCGCGCCACCAGCTGCAGCATCGTGAGCAGGTCGATATCGTCGAACATCAGCGCGCCCTGATCGAAAATCTTCACCCACCCTTTTTCATGCTGGCGCATAACAACGCCCAGGCACGGATGAATCACCGCGTTAACGTCCTCTTCCGGCAGGGCCGCCAGCGTATCGGCAATCTTCGGCAAAACGATATCCAGAGCGTCGAATGCCCTTTTCTCACCGAAAACAAGCCTGCCCTCGCCGTCTCTGACCATCATGGATTTCAGCGTGCCAAAGTCTGAAACCAGACCAGCCAGCACCGGAAGCAGCTTGCGGCTTACCTTCAACTGCTGGAAAACATCCAGCTTGGCGGTGCGGTAATTAACGCCTTTGATTTCAAATTCCATCTGTTAAAACTCCCCAAGCAGCTGATCAATCTTGCCGCAGTCAAAGACCCAGGAAACCGTATTGCCGACTTTGGCGTTAGCGTGATCGGGTTGCTTCTGGAAAGCACACGAACGCGCTGTAGTGGTATCACCTGATACTTTGTTGCGAATGACAATGACGTTATTGCCCCACGTTGCCGAAGACAGGCTCTGTGCGTTGTACATCAGCGAGAGCTTTTTGTTGACCGGGGAAGTTTTCAGCAAAGTTACCGTGATAGTGCCGCTCTTTCCGGCGTGCAGGCTGTGCATCACCTCGCCATCGGCGCCGATGGTCATGGTGTTTTTGGCCTCTGTCATTGTGACAGTAATGCCCTCTTCTGCGTTCGCTGAGCCGTAGCCAAGCTCAACTAACCCTGTAGGCCCTGCGAGAGAGGCCGAAACATCAAGAAACGAATACGTAGACATCTATGGCTCCTTAGCGCACGACCGTGATTGCGACGGTGCCGTAATGAACGGCTCCGGCCAGTTTCCCGGCAACCTGAATTGGCACACCTTTCCGCGCTTCGCGATCGACCTGAAGCTGGTCATCAACGTTTTCAGCCCAGGTGTAATAGCCTTTCGTCAGCATATCGCCGGTATTGAGCTGGCCAATCGGGCCACCAGTCCATTTACCCGGCGCAAAGAGACCGTTTTGCACAGCCTTATCAAGCACCAGCTCAATGTTGGCGATACGGGTTGTGGTACCGGCGTCGGTCTGGGGGATTTTGGTTGTGCTCGTATAGAGCGTGTTGTAGTCAGCTGTCTGCACGGCGTTCTGCAACCAGTCGAGGCCATGGCGCTCGTCGAAGAAATCGCCGTTTGCCATAACGCCTTGTTCAAGAATCGCTGTATCGTTTTCGTAGTACACGTAAACGTTGCAGTTCTTCGCTTCCAGGTTATTAGCCTGCGAGGTACCCAGGGTTTCGTAGGTAACGCCCGGCAACTGTTTAAACTTGAGGGTGATCGTCGTGTTGCTTCCAGTGAAGTCAACAGTGAACGCACGCGCAAACGAGGACAGCGCAGCATAGCGGCTGCTGGTCGAGTACTGGATAAAGGTACGGCGGTATTTCGCTGCTTTCAGCTTAGAAGCCAGATCCGTCGTGGTGGCCGATTCAAGAATCGTTGAATCAGCAGAGGTAACGCCAAAGATGCGCGATACGCTCGCAGCTTCGATAGCAGCAGCCACACTGATAATGTCGGTGTCGGAAGGATAATCAGCAACCGGCACAGCAAGGTGAAGGCCATACCATGAATTCCAGTCCAGCAAAGCGTTAACAGCTTGCTGGAGGCTTTCTGCGCTGCCTGTTTCGCCAGTAGCCAGCGTTTTCGCCCAGCGACCGACATACACCAGAGTCGGCTGCGGTTGCTGGGAGAACCAGATAACAGCCGCTGCATATTCCTGGCTGTCTACACCAAAGTCATCGCCGATATCATCAGCGCTGGAGTAAAGGCGTAGACGCTCAGAAATCGGAATAACAGTTGAGTCGCCCAGGATGAGCATTGAGCCAAAATTGCGCCCCTGCGCGGCCCGAGCAGAAAGCGTCACCGTCACGTTAGCGATACGGTTAAGGGGAAGCCCTTTTTCCATGTTAGTCTCCGGTAACTATCGTGACGTTAGGGTCAACGACAGATTTAACGTTGTAGGTACGGGTGTTTTTGCGGGAAAGGGTTACGGCAAGGTCATACCGGCGTACCCACTGGTTGTTGATCAATTCGGGGAGGTTTCGTATATCATCAGCGCTCACCAGCGACAAACCTGAGATTCGTCGCAACGTATCTGCGTTTTGATCTACAAACATTCCGTCGCGAAACCGCGTGGCCATCCCGGAACCGCCGGGGCCATAGAAACAGAAAAGCACCTGAATGCTTTCCCATGACCATTGCTCGCTCTGCTCTTCGCTTACCTGGACATTCGCGGGCGTGCCGGGACGTGAGAGCGTGGAGAAGTTAAAGCCGCACCATGTCTCACCGTTCGGCGGTATTTTTGACTGAGGATCGGTAAACCGGGGCAATACCAGGTTAACTGCAATCCCCGTCACGCCCCTTACCCATCGGCTCAGTTGCTTTTCCAGCTCCTTATCGTAATCAGGAGCATCCCCGACGGGGGTTAGATACCCAGGCTCTGTGCTGTCGTTACTCAACGGGAATTCCTCCGTTAAACTCCAGCAGCTCGCAATGTGCCTGAACGAACCCAGCTCCGTATCGGGTGTACGGATCGACAAAGGTCACGCGGTACCGTCTGCCGCTGTATAAAACGATATCAGCGTCAAGTTCTGGCGTTGAATCACTGGCAGGCATCCCCTGCGTTAGCCTGAACTGGGTAACGATGAGGATGGCGCCATTGATGTTTTGCCCGGCGGCCATTCGCTTAGCCTCAAGCGAGCGATCGACGGTTACGACACCTGAGAACGGAATAGCCTGCGCGGTATTGGTCGGGAAATTATCTTCGTCCACTGTCTGCACCTGTCGATAGCACACCAGCGAAAGATCGACAAAGTCCGGATCAAGCAGAACATCAGTCACATCGAGAAACGGCATTATTTTTTCCTCACGACATACTGAATCGCTCTGAAAAGGAATCCGCGGGCACGCAACGGCTTATCGCCAGGGATGGGCGGTTTCATTGCTCTGCGCTTCTTGATGGTCTTTTCAGATAGCGGGGTCAGTCGATCGCCTGCCTCAATGACAGCCTTTGAGGCGTCACGCGCAATCTGTCCTGCGGCTTCAAGATGCATCGCCGCCACATCCGCTTTACCTTCAAGCGCAGACTGAGCGGCCAGCTTTAAACGCTCGGTCGTTTTATCCCGCGAATCCTCAATACCCATGTCCAGAAATGGCCTTGGCGGCAGAGTGACGGTCTCGCCGTCTATCTCTACGGATGCCCCGGTAGACTGGAGATACCCCAGCTCAGCGTTGCTCAGCGGCGCATCATAGCGCGGAGGGCCTGCCGGGATACCAACCAGCACATCAGTACCTGACAACTGCTTCAGCGCATCCAGAACGCTGCTGTAATTGTCTTCCCGAATCGTGAGCCCGCTTTTCATTCCGGCGTCCCCAGTTGCACCGCTCCTGCACCAAACATCATCAGGTATTCCCAGAACTCGGATCCGTAACGGGAGTTGTTCCAGAAACCGGCGTTAGGGTCCAGTGTCGCGCTGGCATCATAGCTGGCAGAAACCTTATCCACTGATTTCGCCGTCTGTATGCCGCTATTGACGCCACCAGCAGTACCCAGGGCCACACCACGCATATCTGCGGCGTAAAGGTACATGTAGTGCGCAACATACAGCCCGACGATGTAGGGAAAGATATCCACGCCAAAGCGCGATTCACTCAGCAGGGCATCAGCAAAATTCAGGCGAGCCTGGATCATTGGCGTGGGGTACTTTGTTTCGTTAGCGAACTGCGGAAAGGTTGCCCTGAACTGCTCAGGCGTCGGCAGACTTTGATTTCTTGCCATTATCGGTAGTCTCCGGCAATTTCGCTTCGAGTTCAGCAATACGCGCGTCTTTCTCGGCGAGTTTTGCTTCCAGTTCAGCAATGCGCGGGTCTTCTGCTACCGCTGGCGCTTCACCATCCGGTGAGCAATGCGCTTTTACGAACCAGTGATCGGCAACCGAATCATCGACATCATGGAAACCAACCTGGAAATGCTTTTGCTCTTTGCCGTCGTTGAAATTAAACGGGGAGAGTACATAAATCTTTTTCATTGCAAGTCCTCATGAGCGGCCCTCTCGGGCCGCCTCAGGTTAGATGCCGTCGACGTAGGCCAGAGTTTCCGGATAAACCGGCTCTACTGCACCCAGCTTGCCGTAATAGGTTACGAGCTGATACAGGCCGCGATACTGAATCGGCACGCTCATCAGCGGAACCATCGGGAAGCGAACGTATTTTTTGTCGTTGGTGTAGAACATCATGCGATCGGAGTTCGACACACCACGACCTTTCGCCCATTTCACCGGACGGATGTTCAGAGGACGTCCGTTCTGGTGGTAGGCAATGGTGTTGGTTTCCAGATAGGTCAGCAGGGACTGGTTACCAGCGCTGGATACGATGGTGCTTGCCAGCAGAGAGAACTGCTCCGGCGGGATCAGCAGGTCCGTCGGTACCATGGAGTAAGCCGAGTTGGCCCACGCTGCGCTCAGCCCGGCATTAATGCTCGCCCGGATTTCGTCAGCGGTGGAGGTCGCCCAGGTCTTCGCGGCGTTGGTCGGCGTTACCTGCGTCAGGTTCATCAGGCCTTTTACCGCCAGACCGGAATCGCCGATATAAACCTGCTCGTCTGTGTCCATGTTCCACTTCAGCTGCATGCCGTCGTACTTCTGCGTGTCGATCGGGCGGCCAACTTGCGCAGCTGCCTGCAATTCGGGAACGGTCCATCCCAGCTCCATACCCCACAAGGTAAGCGGGAAGCCAGTTTTTGCGATGTCGACGTTAACGCCAGCCAGCGCGGTAGGGATTTTGCTCAGCCAGTTTTTACCGTTAGCATTCGGTGTACCGGCAGCAGCAAAGGTGGTGTTAGTGAACGAGCTGATCTCGTCAGCAATAGACACGTCTTCACGCAACTGGATATCGCGCGACCAGGTGTAACTCACCAGCGGCAGATTCAGTGTCTGATCGAGACGCTCCAGCTCATGGACAAGAAAGGCACCAGTGCCGTCGACTGTCGCCTGGTCAAATGTCATTGGCATTTGCGATTTCCTTAAATATTGAAGGCCAGCTCAATGTTGCCGCTGGTATCGCCAGGGCCATTGAAGTAAGCGTTAGTGATCTGGACGGTATTCGAGCCATCAGCGGCGGCAAGGAACGCGCCGAGAGGGCTTGAGGCGGATGGTGTGGCCACTCGCATATAAACCGGGCCATGCAGCGCAACGCTGGATGCATCCGCGCCGATGTTTACCGTGACGTAACCACGTACCAGGCAATCGCCGGTGAAGTTTTTACCGCTGCCAACCTGCTGGACTTTATCCGGCTGGCTGGCGGTCGGATACGGACGAACGTAAATGCCCACCAGCACCGACGCTGTATCGCTCGCAGCGATTGGCACAAATTTCCCGGAGGAAATCTTGCCGCCAAGGCCGTAAGCGGGGAAAAGGTTGGAGGAGTCCAGCAGTTGAGGTTCAACCGTCAGATCCTGCGGACGAGAAATTGCCCCGGCGATGCCCGCAGGCATCCGGTAAAGAAATGTATTACCCATTGGTTAGCCTCGTTTAGACCAGAATTCCTGCGCGGCCTGATTCATACCGGCAATGGTTTTAACAGTGGTGGCAGTCTGCGTTTGCAGGCTGTCGACGGTTTTGGTGTTGCGGTTTTTCGCCAGCTCAGAAACAGCCGTGAAAGCCATATCTACCGTGGCTTTTTTCAGCTTGCTGATATCGGCATCACCGACAATAGAGCGCACCAGAGATTGATCTGCAGAGGCGAGCACCTGGCGTTTGAACGCTGTCGGCTTAGCCTTTTCTGGCAACTGGATGCCTGGCTGAATCAGATCGGCGCGATAAGCGGCATCACCGGTTACTTTGCCCTCTTCTTCCTTTTTCTCCTCTTCGTCCTCGGCATCGCCGGTACCAGGAGCAGTTGCCGCAGGCGTGAGTTTGGCCACCGCATCAATCAGCGCCTTACCCCATGCAGGAATTTCTTCCTCGCCATCACCGGTACCAGGTAATGCCGGGCCCGGCAGTGGATTTTGCGGTGCAAGGTTGATGACCACTCCGCCCGGTGTCACAGAGGTCGATACATCGTTATCGCCCGTGACATCATCAGGCGGGTTATCAATGAGACTTGCCATTTCGGCAGCGTCCCCGGTTTTACGGGCCTTCAGGAGCCGGGTAAACCAGTTTTTAGTAGTGCTTGGCATAGAATCCCCTATTGCACAACGGAAACCGGCCCGCCCGTTAGGGACAAGGGCCAGATGGTTAGCGGTAATCGCAGATTGCTTTGCGAGACCAGGTGAAATCTGTTCGTAATCGGCGTCGTACCCGCAGCTGACCTCGTCATCACCATCATCAATGGCCTGCAGGGCTTCCGGGGTTTTGACGATGACATCAGCCAGCAGCAGATCGGTTTTATCGTCCGTGCCGCGCCGTACGTTCTGGATGTGACCATGAGCAAGCTGGCGCCAGTTATCAGGGGTAACAAAGATGATCTGCCCGTCAAAATCTCGCGGATGCCCGATAGTGACTGCCATTCCTTCGAATGACGCCATGGCTCGCTCGCTAAATACCTCTTCTGGCGTCCGGCGTACGATGACCTTCCCTCTGTCATTTGGGACAAGCTCAGGCCGCTCTGTGGCGTCGTACTCCTGCTCACCAGTCCTTGCGATCGGGACGTCCTTAAACAGGACTGACCCATCAGCAAGTTGAAAGCGGGTATTACCCAGGCGGGTTTTAAAGAAATATTTCATGGGTTACCTGCTGAATTGCGGGCATTGAAAAGACCGCTCACTGGCGGCCTGTTATTTCTGTGGATCCGGGATATGCACTTCCGGCCAACAATCGCAGTTCGGCAGGCATCCGGCGTGGCCGGTCATACCGTCGAGCGTTGGCGGATTATCCCAGCGTACAAACTTATCTTTCATTCCTCGGTGCGATGGCCTGGTACCAGCCCCCTTGATACGCCACCAGTAACCCTCAGAGCCAACGGATAACGCCCGAGCCTGAGTTAATGCGGTAGTGGCGCGTCCTATCTCAGTGCGGGCTATCATCCGCGCCCTGCTGGCCGCCACGCCACCGGACTGCATGATCATCTCGTAAAGCTGATCGGGGCGCTCACCATGAATGACGGCCTGTATCGCACGCTCCTGAATTTCCCTGACACGCCCAGCCGCCTCTAATGGCAGAGACTTCATGTAGCGAATCTGACGGTAGACGATGTCTTGCGCCACCATGCCGACGGGAGTGTTATTAATCACGTCACGCAGACCAGAGGAAATTTCTTCCGAAACAGAGCGCCACTGATTCCACTCTTCACGCTCTACCTGGGCAAACATCTTTCGACCGACCATTTCGGCCCAGTCGTCAATCACCCCGGAGTAGTCAACAAGCGATTTAGCAATGCTGTCAGCGCTTGCCTGTGAACCATCGTAGGAGCCCGTGACGATTTGGTTTATCTGGTCGACTATCGCCAGTAGGCTTTTCTGGTACTGGACCTCCGATCGGCGGCGGAGGGCTGGTTTCAGATTCAGTCTCCTTGAACTGTTTCGCCGCATTCTGGATATCCTCATCGCTAATTGAAGCACCGATGCCGGTAACGTCAGACAGCTCGCGTAAATCGGTCAGCGCAGCTGCCGGAGACATCCCTAAATCACGCACAGCGGTTGCCAGAGCTGTAGTTGTGTTGGTCGCTACCGTGGAGCGGTCGGTGTCGCTCATCTGCCACAGGGGGTTAAACTCAAAGGTGAAATCTTCCGGCAGCGATTCGCCAAACTCCGAGCGATGCAGTACATCGAATAGCAAGCGGATGTGAGGTCGTAAATCTCGCTCCTGAAGCGTGCCAACATCGTCGTAGTAGTTCGCGAGGTCAGCGTCGCCGGTTGAAAAACCCTTCGGTGACTGGCGGAACAGACGGACAAGAGGAATACCAACAGCACCCGCGATATCCTCTTTAAACTCGCTAAGAAGGTCAGACAGCCCTGCAAAAGAATAAGCATGCGTTTCAAATTCGTCCTCCGAATCAAACAGGGATATACCCTCGTTTGTCTGGTACTGGCGGACCATCTCCATATTTTTGATAAGCGCTTCAAATGGCTTACCGCCCATGGCGATGATTTCACGCAGCTTTTTAATCTTTGCCGTTCGCAGATGCGCCTTGTAGGCAAGCTGGGCGGCGCCGACGCTGGTGCTATCGTAGGAGGTCAGGCGATCGAAGATGCGCTCGACAATGGACATACCCCACTCGTTTTCGGTGATTTTCTGCTGGTACGGCAGTTTCACACCATCCATGCGGATCAGGCGGCTGTGGTGAACAGTCCACGCAGGAAGCCCCTGCGCCGTTGTCACGATGTCATAGAATTCAGGCTTGCCGAGGTTAGGGCCAAGCGCCTTGATGCGCCTGGTGAGCTGCGGGTTAATCATCCAGCGGTCAAGTACAGCCAGACCTTTAAAACTGCCCTTGCCAACCTTATCTAGCACCAGCGGCGTTAGTGGTGCCTGACCTTCAATCAAAATCAGCGCCACCGCCCCGCCATATAACCGTGACCACTTCAGGGTTTCGTTGATGCAATCCCACAACTGAAGTTCATCAAAACGTGATTCCAGAACGCCACGGCGTTTCGGGTCTATCTCACTGGTGATCCGCACGCCCTTTTTGGTCATATCATCCGCTTTCGAATCGACTGCGGCGCCAATAATCCAGGAGGACCGATAAGCCCACTCGATGAGCAGACGGTTGCGGCTGGTGTAGTTCGCCCTGTAGGTCGATGCGGCATGCTGGTTAGGCTGCTGCATACCGACACGGGCAACAAAGTTATCGTACGAATCCGCCGTGGCGACTCGTCCTGTTTTCTTCGCCATGGTGATTATTCTCCGGCTTTTTCGGTACTCGTGGCGGATAGGATAATTTGTTAAAAAACGACCCGATTTAACATAATGACTGTTACCCGCACCAGCCGGATCTCTCCCATGATGAAATGTCCGCCAAAGGCTTATTTATCCGGGATAAGTGGCTAAAAGCGCGTGAATAAAACATGCATAAACAGGGTCAAAAAATGAATAGCGGTAATTTTGCGTGAAACGCTTATTTCCGGGTATTTAGCTGTTTCCCAGCGCTTCCCAGATATCCATTGCCGTATCGGTTGGAGCAAACGCCATAATGAACGCATCGGCCACGTTCGGCGATGGCACATCGCGCTTGGCGAGGTCTTTCTTGCTTTCCACCATCACACGCCCGTTTTTGTCAAAGTCACGGTGTGGAGTGGTTAGCTCAAGCTTGAGTTTTTCCAGTAGCGGACAGGATGAGTCGATGCTTATCAGCTCATCTACCGGGTACTGCTCACCGTTCTTAACCGCGTTGAAGGTATTACGGAAACGATCCGCTACCAGCCACCAGGCTTGCGCTTTTAGGTTGGCGAAAAAATCCTTGTTCGGGATGCCAATGTATTCGTAGTCCGGCTCATTCACACCAGCGCCAGCATTGAACCGCTGATAGTTGATACGGGATGCGTTCATGTTTTCGCGCTTACGATCCTCATTAATTTCTGAGAATTTAGCGCCAGCAGATGCCCCAACACCGATCGAGTCGTAGACGATATCAGCATCGCGCTCCAGCGCCGCCTGATACGTACGCTGGCAGCTCTTCAGCAATTCGTCTTCTTTCGCCTTCCACTCATCCGCCCAGTAGACGACAGAACCGTGGCGATAGACGTTAGCGCACTTATCGGCGCCGCTATCGGCAACGTCGAAACCAATGCGCTTACGCCCGCTCGGTTCGAAATCAAGGACTTTGTGGGCGTCCACAGCAGCCTCAATCCATGACAGCTTGATAATGGCCGCATCATCATCCGACTCTGGCACGCCTTCGTAGACGTGCTTAAAACCATCCGGGTCCCGACGCTTGGCGGCTTCGATAACCTTCAGCATGGTATCGGATAAAAACGGGTTTTCATCGTAGTTGATTTTGCGTATCAGCGTATCCTCTGGCGGATCGACCACAAAGTTACGCCACACGAAATCAGTCACCAGTCCGGGGTTAAAGATAAACCAGCACTCTGAGCCCTCTTTACGGATGGTTGGCTCCAGTATCTTCCACTGGTATTCCGTCAGCGCGTGGGCCTCTTCAAGCCACAGAACGCTGATACCTTCCAGAGACTTAATCTCTTCAATGTTGCGCCAGAGCCCATAGAACACGAATTCAGACCCGGTAACCCGGTTAATGATTTTGTTGTTCAGAATGCGGAAACGATGCCGCAGGCCAAAGCGGTCTATCTGAATTTTGAGCAGGGTGTACACCGACTCTTCAATTTTGTTCTGAATCTGACGCGCACAGCAAAAGCGCAGGCTGTATTTATTCGACAGAAATATGGCAATGCCAGCGGCATCCCATGATTTTGACGATGACCGGCCACCATAAAGCACTTTGTTACGTGCCTGCGTCGTCCAGAAGCTACGCAGAACCGGATTCAGTGTCGGTTTGGATATCAGAGTAGAAATCATTGAGGTCACGCTCTCCGTTGCCATCATCAATACCTGCATCACGGCGAAGACGATCGGCCTCCAGCGACACCTTATCAGTAGCAGCCTTGCGATAGTCTGTATCTGCAAATATTTTGCCTACTGTCGCCAGCGTGCCGACGATCGACTCAATACGAACGGTATTGCGCATCATCGCCTTCTCGGCGGCGCTGATATTTTCCATCAGTACCTTTCTTTCCTGGTCCCCTTCAGTATCTTCCAGCTTGGTCAACCACCGGCCAATATTCTCTGCAGCGACAAGGTTGTTAGCCCGAAGGCGAAATAACTCGTCTTCGAGTGTCAACGCTTTCGCGTCTTCAATGACCTCATCTTTGAGCAGAAGGCGACGGGCGTAACCACCATGCTTTAACGCCTGCTGGTTACCGGGTTGAAATGGGTTAGTAGGGGGATCGGTACGCACTCCGCGTATCGGTTTCGTATCTGGTGGAGGCTCGACTTTTGGTTGCGTACTTTTTTGCGTACGGCCAGCGCTGGCGGGCTTTTCGCTGGTACGCACCTTATTCTTTTGCGTACCACTTTTGCGTACCTGCGTACCGGCCTTGCGTATCCAATCAAACTTCTTCGCTCTCTTCCTGATAGCACCTTCAGTAACGCCGTATTTATCGCCTATATCACGGAGACTAAGGACTCCGGCCCGGTATGCCGATTCGATGGCCTCCCAGTCCGGTGCTGCCATAATTTGGTCCTCGCCTTGACATTATCGAGCCACCTCTTGAAGTGGCTCTGTAATGCCTATCGCGCGGTCATTTCTTAACGCTGTCCGGCATCACCGCCCCCACAACGCCAGCCAGCGCCACACCGCCAGCGATGACAGTTTCCTGAATGCCCGGCTGCATCTGATAACCAAATATGCCAGCAACAACAAGAATGATGCCGCGCCAGGTGGACGGCTCTTTCAGTCGATTAATGAGATAGTTCATAACTTCCCCGTGTTTACGATAAAAATACTTCTCTCTCTGCCTTGCGGCGATTGGTTAGTCCAGGCATGGCTTTGCCACCTGATTTATTCCAGCGAAGGAACTCATCAGCTGCGCCTTTCACATCACCGGCATTAAGCTTTTTCATCAGCGTTGAGCTGGATAGCGCACGGGTTCCGATGTTGTAGGCCAGAGACACAAGCGCGTCGTACTGGTTCTGGGTAACGGAGACTTTGAGCATCTTGCTCACTGCCTGATCGAAGCTCACAACACCCGTGCGTAACAGTCGCTCTGCTGTCGCGTCGTCAATTTTCATGCCTGGCTTGATTGGTCTTCCGTCAACTTTCCCGGTCCACCCATAACCGATTGTCCACGGGTCGCCGCCAGTACCCGGATCCGGGTATGCGGTTAATCGACACCCTTCAAATCGCTTAATCAGCGCGATGCCGTTATTGCTTATCTGCATTACCGCCTCCAATACCAAATCGGCTGCCCAGATATTTCATTGCAAATGCCCTGATAGCATCTACGCCTATAAACCCGACCGCACCGCCGATAGAGATTGAGAGAGTTTTCGGGAAGTCGAAGTATTCAAGCGCAGATGCAAACGTCAGCGTCAGACATCCGCAGAGAAATCCCTCAAGCAGCATCTTTTTCCAGCCGCCGCCACCATAGGCAATACGTAGTCCGGCCATAATTACAGAGAGAAGCACAGCGCCCAGCGGTGTGTCGCCACGCCACCAGCTCTGCAGCAACTCAAGCAGATCCGGCCAGGAATGAGGATCGTTGTGCATTTTCATAGTCTCCACCTCCGATTAAGGTTCGGGGTGCTGTGTGAAGTGAGGAGTGGCCGCCAGATGGATTTACGACTAAACACTGAAAGTGAGTGACGTTCTGGCGGCACAAATAAAAAACCCGCTCAAGGCTGGAAGGAATACCAAGGGTAAAATGACGGCGCGGTAGCCGTAAGGGTCCCAAGGTAGAGGGATAGTTTTGGGTATCGCTCTACGACGATGTGACAGGGGTACTGATGCAATGCATCTCGCGAATACCCCTGTCGTATCGCCGGAAAGCAAAAACCCCGCGCTGGCGGGGTTCTCGTTATGTTCAAATTGTCGCTTCTTGTCGCTTCTCATCGCTGCCATCGTGGCGCAGCTCTGCCAAGCATGAATGGATTATCTAAACTTCTGGGTGAAAATCAATTATAAATTGAAATGTGAGCACAAAAAGCTAAAAACTAACTCCTCAGGTTTTTGCGTGCAGATAGAAAAGCCCTTCCCTGAAATATCTTAAGGCACCATTTCACGCGCTCTCTTGCCTGGTCTGCCGTCAGCCACGGGGCTATCTTCTGAAGCTCCCTGGTAATATCAGATATTTTTTTTCTCGTCGTGTAATAGCTCAACCCAACAATATAAACAGGATCGTTAACATCAAAGGCATCGAGCACGCATTTCTCCACAAAATCAGCGTCATCATCACTAATAGCGCTGTCTATGACGCTAGTCTGTGGCTTTGGCCATAAAATTATCTGCGCTCTTTTTAGGGCATTAGGGCCGCGAAATCCTTCGGCCCTTGCCTGTTCAATTGCAGCAGTGAAGCGCTCAAGCGCCTTATCTGACCATCTGGCCCCCTTGACTGACCACCAGCATGAATGCGTTGTAGGCTTGCGGGGGAAAGCGGTACCTCGCAGACTTTCCCCCCAAACAGTGAGCAGAGATTTAATCCATGCAGACTGAATACCGGTAAGCAATTCGGGGCGTCCGAGGTATCGTTTATGCGTGGCAACCGCGACTTCTGACATAGCGGCATTCTGTCTACGGCGTTGCATTGGAGTCATGCTATCTCTCCCCGGATCTGACAGGTGCGTATAAAGTTTTTGAGGATGCGGTAGTCAACTAATACAGTGCCGCGATGACGACAAAGGCGAAGTTTTTTCCAGCGGTAGCGGATGCGTTCAACAAAGAGCTGATTCATGCCACCTCCCGCTGACCGTAAATACACATTTCAGGAAGGTTTGCCCTTACAAGCGCTTCTGCGAATGGCGGCGGGACGGCGTTGCCACAGCGCGCGACCTGCTTATCTTTCGCGTACTTCACGCCGCGGTAGTCCCGGTCGATGATGTACCAGTCCGGGAAGCCTTGTGCGCGATAGAGCTCATGCGGTTGCAGCATGCGCATTCCGATATCAACGATGCGGTAAGTTACTCCATCTATTTCCACCAGGCCTGTGCTATCCGGTCCGCAATACTCTTTCAGGAACGCCAGCACCTGCTGCGCGCGATCTTCGTCGTAATCCTCAACCGCCAGTGTCGTTTTAACCTCTCCCACATGCTGGCCGCCGGCGGTAATGGTTGGCATCGGCTCGTCAGTGCGCTGGCCATCGCGGCAGGTTCCGCGCAGCTTAACCAGATGAGAAGCGACTAATGCGTGGTGATCGACAGTCGTTACTGAATGCGCTGGCTCATCCAGCCCTACGCCGGCGCCCTGATAATTCCCGCCGTAGTGTTTCGCCAGAAATGCGGATACCAACTGCGATTTACCGCCGCCGCCCGCGGTGATTGTTGCGCTAGGTTCGTCGGCACGGTGTCCGATGCTGGCGCCGAACTGCCTGGCGATAACCGGAGCGACGACACAGGCGCGCGACTCTTTCAGGATTGTATGGGCGGGCTTATCGATCGGGCGCGGTTTAGCCTGGTACTCGCTGCCGCCATTGCCAGCCAGGAACGGCGCCAGCTCTGCCTCAAC
>OIFN01000259.1_pt1 | contig 24288 bp, 20 predicted proteins | sample 1582091 | NCBI WGS metagenome assembly OIFN01 (sample SAMN07501064, study PRJEB24779) | human gut metagenome
TACTGTATGCGTTTTTACACATATGCTACAATGCAATATGATGGAGGGGATTGATTTTGGATAAAATCCAAGAAACATTTTTATACATGTTAAAGGTTGAAAGAAACTTTTCAGCGTATACGTTAAAATCTTATCATGATGACTTAGTTCAATTTAACAACTTTTTAGAAAGAGAACATTTACAACTTGAGACTTTTGAATATAAAGATGCTAGAAACTATTTGGCTTTTTTATATTCTAATCAACTAAAAAGAACTACGGTATCAAGAAAGATATCAACGTTACGTACCTTCTATGAATTTTGGATGACTCAAAATAATTCAATTATTAATCCCTTTGTTCAACTAGTGCATCCTAAAAAAGAGAAGTATTTACCTCAATTCTTTTATGAAGAAGAAATGGAAGCACTTTTTCAAACTGTAGAGCATGATAATAAAAAGGGCATACGGGACAAAGTTATTATTGAATTGTTATATGCAACAGGAATACGTGTGTCTGAATTAATAAATATTAAATTAAAAGATATAGATATGAACTTACCTGGTGTAAAAGTCTTAGGTAAAGGAAATAAGGAAAGGTTTATACCTTTTGGAGAGTTCTGTAGACAGAGTATAGAAAGATACTTAGAAGAATTTCAACCTAAACAATTAGCTAATCATGATTATTTAATTGTAAATATGAAAGGTGATCCTATCACCGAAAGAGGAGTAAGGTATGTACTTAATGATGTCGTTAAAAGAACCGCTGGGGTCAATGACATACATCCTCATAAATTAAGACATACTTTTGCTACACATTTATTAAATCAAGGTGCTGATTTAAGGACTGTACAGTCTTTACTTGGTCACGTCAATTTATCGACCACTGGACGTTATACACATGTTTCGAATCAACAATTGAGAAAGGTGTATTTAAACGCACATCCTCGAGCAAAAAAAGGAGAGTAATTTATGGATAATTCTTTACACGCTACAACAATTTACGCTGTACGCCATAATGGTGAAGCAGCTATGGCTGGTGATGGTCAAGTCACATTAGGCCAACAAGTTATTATGAAACAAACTGCGAGAAAAGTGAGACGTTTATACGAAGGAAAAGTATTGGCTGGTTTTGCTGGTAGTGTTGCTGATGCCTTCACACTTTTCGAAAAATTTGAAACAAAACTTCAGCAATTTAGTGGTAATTTAGAGCGCGCAGCTGTTGAACTAGCACAAGAATGGCGTGGAGATAAACAATTACGACAACTAGAGGCGATGCTTATCGTAATGGATAAAGATGCCATACTTATTGTTAGTGGTACAGGTGAAGTTATTGCACCTGATGATGATTTAATTGCCATTGGGTCAGGTGGTAACTACGCACTTAGCGCAGGTCGAGCTTTAAAAAGACATGCAACACAACTTTCTGCTAGTGAAATGGCATACGAAAGTTTAAAAGTTGCAGCTGATATTTGTGTGTTTACAAATGACAATATAATTGTAGAAACGCTTTAAAAACAGCATTGCTCAAATTAAGGAAATGAATCTCATAAAACAAAGTAGCAATATGGAGGAATGTTAAATATGGATACAAATGGAATTAAATTAACCCCAAAAGACATCGTATCTAAATTGAATGAGTATATTGTAGGACAAAATGATGCAAAACGTAAGGTGGCTATTGCACTAAGAAATCGTTATCGTAGAAGTCTTTTAAAAGAAGAAGAGAAACAAGAGATTGCGCCTAAAAATATTTTAATGATTGGTCCAACGGGAGTTGGTAAAACTGAAATAGCTCGACGCATGGCAAAAATTGTTGGAGCACCGTTTATTAAAGTCGAGGCAACTAAATTTACAGAAGTCGGTTACGTTGGTAGAGATGTTGAAAGCATGGTTAGAGATTTAGTTGATGTTGCTGTACGTTTAGTAAAAGACGAGAAAAAGTCATTAGTTAAAGATGAGGCAACTAAGAAAGCAAACGACAAATTAGTTAAATTACTTGTTCCGAGTTTAAAAAAGAAGGCAGCACAAGGTAACAATCCTTTGGAAAATTTATTCGGTGGAGCAATTCCAAACTTCGGTCAAAATCAAGATGAAGAGGAAGAACCGCCAACTGAGGAAATTAAAACGAAACGTTCTGAAATAAAAAAACAACTTGAACAGGGCAAACTTGAAAATGAAAAAGTAAGAATAAAAGTAGAACAAGATCCTGCATCAATGGGAATGTTAGGGACTAATCAAAATCAACAGATTCAAGATATGATGAATCAATTGATGCCCAAGAAAAAAGTCGAAAGAGAAGTTTCGGTTGAGACAGCTAGAAAAATCTTAGCTGATGATTTTGCTGACGAATTAATCGACCAAGAAACTGCGAATCAACAAGCCTTAGAGCTTGCAGAACAAATGGGTATCATATTTATTGATGAAATAGACAAGGTTGCTACTAACAATCAAAATAGCGGTCAAGATGTGTCAAGACAAGGCGTACAACGAGATATTCTTCCTATACTTGAAGGTAGCATGATTCAGACAAAATATGGTACTGTAAATACTGAACATATGCTATTTATAGGTGCTGGTGCATTCCACGTATCAAAACCTAGTGATTTAATTCCTGAAGTACAAGGTCGATTTCCAATTAGAGTGGAATTAGAAAGCCTTTCAGTAGAAGATTTCGTGAGAATTCTGACAGAACCAAAATTATCGCTTGTCAAACAATATGAAGCATTGCTTCAAACTGAAGAAGTTACAGTTAACTTCTCAGAAGATGCCATTCAAAGATTAGCTGAAATTGCATATCAAGTTAATCAAGATACTGATAATATTGGTGCTCGTAGATTACACACTATTCTAGAAAAAATGCTTGAAGATTTATCATTTGAAGCACCAAGCATGCCGAATGCTGTTGTGGATATTACCCCACAATATGTAGATGACAAATTAAAATCAATCTCAACAAATAAAGATTTAAGTGCATTTATTTTATAAATATATATAGAAGGAGAAAAAATATGAGCTTATTATCTAAAACAAGAGAATTAAACACTTTATTACAAAAACATAAAGGCATTGCAGTAGATTTTAAAGATGTTGCTCAAACAATTAGTAATGTTACAGTTACTAATGTATTTATTGTGTCGAGAAGAGGTAAAATCTTAGGATCTTGTTTGAATGAATTATTAAAAAGTGAACGTATTAAAGATATGTTAGAAGATCGACATATACCGCGCGAATATACTGAAGAGTTGATGAATGTTAAACAAACAGAATCAAATATCGATATTGATAATGAATTAACTGTATTTCCACCAGAGAATAGAGAGGTATTTTTAAATAGTAGAACAACTATTTTTCCAATTTTAGGTGGTGGCGAAAGACTTGGTACGCTAGTCTTAGGTCGAGTTCAAGACGACTTCAATGAAAATGACTTAGTATTAGGAGAATATGCAGCCACTGTAATAGGAATGGAAATATTACGAGAAAAACATAATGAAGTCGAAAAAGAAGCTAGAGATAAAGCTGCTATAACAATGGCAATCAACTCACTTTCATACTCAGAAAAAGAAGCAATCGAACATATATTTGAAGAACTTGGTGGTACAGAAGGTTTACTTATAGCTTCAAAAGTAGCTGACAGAGTGGGCATTACACGATCAGTCATAGTGAATGCTTTACGCAAACTTGAAAGTGCTGGTGTCATAGAATCACGTTCTCTTGGAATGAAAGGGACATTTATTAAAGTGAAAAAAGATAAATTCCTTGATGAGCTTGAAAAAAATAAGTAAAAGTTGAATATGAAATGTTTTTTTTGAAATATTAGTAAATTAAGATTAATCTGTGAATAATGAATGGACTGATTTTTACTTTTTCAGAAACCTATTATTTTATATGTTAATTATCGACTATAAAATGTTTAGAGAAATTAAGAATGTTATTAAATAATCTCCATCTTTATTGTTATTAAAACAGAAATTCAATAATACAAATCATGTTATTGCTTTTATGTATTAAATATGATATATTAATTGACGGCTATAAAGCCAATACGCACATAATCAATTTAAATATAAAGGGTGCAAATTAAATATTTGTCTTTATATCAGTTGATTATGGAGGTAAATAACCACTAGGAGGAATTTAAAATGGCAGTAATTTCTATGAAACAATTACTTGAAGCCGGTGTTCACTTCGGTCACCAAACACGCCGTTGGAACCCAAAAATGAAAAAATATATCTTCACTGAAAGAAATGGTATTTATATCATTGATTTACAAAAAACAGTGAAAAAAGTTGAAGAAGCATACAACTTTGTTAAACAAATCTCTGAAGAAGGCGGAAAAGTCTTATTCGTAGGTACAAAAAAACAAGCGCAAGAATCAGTTAAAGCTGAGGCAGAGCGTGCTGGTCAATTCTACGTTAACCAAAGATGGTTAGGTGGGATTTTAACTAACTACAAAACAATCTCAAAACGAATTAAACGTATTTCTGAAATTGAAAAAATGGAAGAAGACGGATTATTTGAAGTATTACCTAAAAAAGAAGTTGTTGAACTTAAAAAAGAATACGACCGTTTAATTAAGTTCTTAGGCGGTATTCGCGATATGAAATCAATGCCTCAAGCATTATTCGTTGTTGATCCTCGTAAAGAGCGCAACGCTATTGCTGAAGCTCGCAAACTAAATATTCCTATCGTAGGTATTGTTGACACTAACTGTGATCCTGATGAAATTGATTACGTTATCCCAGCAAACGATGATGCTATTCGTGCCGTTAAATTATTAACTGGTAAAATGGCAGACGCTATCTTAGAAGGTCAACAAGGTGTATCTAATGAAGAAGTAGCTGCAGAACAAAACATCAATTTAGATGAAAAAGAAGAATCTGAACAAGCAGAAACAACTGAAGAAAACACTTCTGTTGAATCAAACTAAGAGATAGTTTAAATGGGTGATAAGATACTAATGCTTATCACCTTTTTTTAAAAATAAAATTAAATCATAATACTGTAATGGAAATATAACCTAAAATAATGCTAAAATTTAGGTATATCAATAATTACTATTTATATTGGAGGAATAATGAATGGCAATTTCAGCAAAACTTGTTAAAGAATTACGTGAAAAAACTGGCGCAGGAATGATGGATTGTAAAAAAGCGCTAACTGAAACTGATGGTGACATCGATAAAGCGATTGACTACTTACGTGAAAAAGGTATTGCAAAAGCAGCTAAAAAAGCTGACCGTATCGCAGCAGAAGGTCTTGTACACGTTGAATTAAAAGGTAATGAAGCTGCAATCGTTGAAATTAATTCAGAAACAGACTTCGTAGCACGTAACGAAGGTTTCCAAGAATTAGTTAAAGAAATTGCTAACCATATTTTAGATAGCAAGGTAGAAACAGTAGACGCTTTGATGGAATCTAAATTATCTAGCGGTAAAACTGTTGATGAAAGAATGAAAGAAGCTATCTCAACAATTGGTGAAAAATTAAGCATCCGTCGTTTCTCTATCAGAACAAAAACTGATAATGATGCATTTGGTGCATATTTACACATGGGTGGACGTATTGGTGTGTTAACTGTAGTTGAAGGTACTACTGATGAAGAAGCTGCTAAAGACGTAGCAATGCACATTGCGGCAATCAACCCTAAATATGTTTCTTCTGAACAAGTAAGCGAAGAAGAAATCAATCATGAAAGAGAAGTATTAAAACAACAAGCATTAAACGAAGGTAAACCAGAAAAAATCGTTGAAAAAATGGTTGAAGGTCGTTTACGTAAATATTTACAAGAAATTTGTGCTGTAGATCAAAACTTCGTTAAAAATCCAGACGAAACTGTTGAAGCTTTCTTAAAAGCTAAAGGTGGTAAACTTACTGATTTCGTTCGTTATGAAGTTGGAGAAGGTATGGAAAAACGTGAAGAAAACTTTGCTGAAGAAGTTAAAGGACAAATGAAATAATCTGTCATAAAGTTTAACAAGGAAGAAGACACCTCACACGTTTCCTTTTTATAAGCCTATTGTTAAGATAGCTAAAAGGAGACATTCGTGTCTTCTTTACTTATATATTTACATATTTTTACGATAGAGAGGATAAGAAAATGGCACAAACTTCTAAATATAAACGTGTAGTATTAAAATTGAGTGGTGAAGCTTTAGCAGGTGATAAAGGATTCGGCATAAATCCTATCATTATCAAAAGCGTTGCACAGCAAGTTGCTGAAGTTGCCAAAATGGATTGTGAAATTGCTGTCATTGTCGGCGGTGGAAATATTTGGAGAGGCAAAACTGGTAGCGACCTAGGCATGGATCGTGGTACGGCTGATTACATGGGGATGCTTGCTACTGTAATGAATGCTTTAGCATTACAAGACAGTTTAGAACAATTAGATTGTGATACACGTGTTTTAACTTCTATTGAAATGAAACAAGTTGCTGAACCATATATTCGTCGACGTGCAATTAGACATTTGGAGAAAAAACGTGTTGTTATATTTGCCGCTGGAATTGGTAATCCTTACTTCTCAACTGACACAACTGCTGCTTTACGTGCGGCTGAAGTAGAAGCAGATGTAATTTTAATGGGTAAAAATAATGTAGATGGTGTTTATTCAGCTGATCCAAAAGTTGATGCAAATGCAATTAAATATGAACATTTGACACATATTCAAATGCTTCAAGAAGGTTTACAAGTGATGGATTCAACAGCTTCATCGTTCTGCATGGATAATAACATTCCATTAAATGTTTTCTCTATTATGGAAGAAGGTAATATTAAGCGTGCTGTAATGGGTGAAAAAATCGGAACATTAATTACAAAATAATTTTGAGGTGTAAAAAATGAGTGACATAATCAAAGATACAAAGTCTAGAATGCAAAAATCAATTGATAACTTATCTCGTGAACTTGCTAACATTAGTGCTGGTAGAGCAAACTCCAATTTACTTAATGGTGTTACAGTTGACTACTATGGTGCACCTACACCAGTGCAACAATTAGCAAGTATCAATGTGCCTGAAGCACGTCTATTAGTTATTTCACCATATGATAAGACATCAGTTGCTGATATTGAAAAAGCAATTATCGCGGCTAATCTTGGGGTTAATCCAACGAGTGATGGTGAGGTTATTCGTATCTCTGTACCAGCTTTAACTGAAGAAAGACGAAAAGAATTAGTTAAAGAAGTTAAAAAAATTGGTGAAGATGCTAAAGTCTCAATTAGAAATATTCGTCGTGATATTAATGATCAGCTTAAAAAAGACGAAAAAAATGGTGACATTACTGAAGACGACTTAAGAAGTCAAACTGATGATGTACAAAAAGCTACAGATAATTCGATTAAAGATATAGATCAATTGGTTGCCGACAAAGAAAAAGATATTATGTCAGTATAGGTATTTTATTATCGCAAACACATTCATATTAGTATATTATCTAAAATGAAACATCTGTCAGACATTGAATATCTTCATAGTCTAAACTGTACCAACTAAGACTTTGGTACAGTTTTTTTATTTGCTTATTCAATGGAATAAATGAGTATGATAAAATGATAGATGATTGTTTAATTAACTAATATTATAAACAGAGACGATCAGGCTCGGAGGAAAGACCATGTTTAAAAAGCTGAAAAATAAAAACAAAACTGAGACAAAACATAATAATGATTTAGACATACATAATATACCTGAACATGTGGCTATTATCATGGATGGAAATGGACGTTGGGCAAAAAAACGTAAAATGCCTAGAATTAAAGGACATTATGAAGGTATGCAAACAATCAAAAAAATTACTCGCGAAGCGAGTGATTTAGGTATTAAGTACTTAACACTATACGCATTTTCAACAGAGAATTGGTCTAGACCTGAAAGTGAAGTTAATTATATTATGAATCTTCCTGTGAATTTCCTTAAAACATTTCTACCAGAATTAATTGAAAAGAATGTTAAAATTGAAACAATAGGGTTTTATGAAGGTTTACCACAATCGACAATTAATGCTATTGATTTTGCTAAAGCTAAAACTCAGAACAATACTGGGTTAACTCTTGTGTTTGCTATAAATTATGGTGGACGAGCTGAGATTATTCAGAGTATGAAAACAATATATAACGAATTACAATTAAACGGACAAGGATCTGATGTGATTGATGAGGCGTTAATAAAACGTCATTTAATGACGCATAGTTATCCAGATCCAGACTTATTAATACGCACTTCAGGAGAACAAAGGATAAGCAATTTCTTAATATGGCAAGCTTCATATAGTGAATTTATTTTTAATGAAAAGCTATGGCCAGATTTTGATGAAAAAGAGTTAAGAGAGTGTTTGAAAATATATCAATCACGCCAAAGACGTTTTGGAGGATTAAGTGAGGAGTAAAAAATGAAAGTAAGAACATTAACCGCGATTATAGCTTTATTAATATTCTTGCCTATCTTGCTCAAGGGTGGCTTAATATTAATGCTTTTCGCATTTTTACTAGCTTTGATAGCCTTAAAAGAATTACTTAATATGAATATGATTAAATTTTTATCTATACCTGGTCTGATTAGTGCTTTAGCCCTAATTATTATCATGTTACCTCAAGATGCAGGTGAATGGGTTCAAGTTATCCAACTTAAAGGTTTAATTGCTATGAGTTTCATAGTTTTAAGTTATACAGTGCTATCTAAAAACAGATTTAGTTTTATGGATGCTGCATTTTGTTTGATGTCTGTAGCTTATGTAGGAATTGGTTTCATGTATTTTTATGAGACACGTTCTGAGGGCTTGAGATATATTTTATTTGCATTTTTAATCGTTTGGCTAACAGATACGGGTGCTTATATTTTTGGTCGCCTTATGGGTAAACATAAGTTATGGCCAGTTATTAGCCCTAATAAAACAATTGAAGGTTTCTTTGGTGGTATTTTATGTAGCATTTTAGTACCATTAGTGATGCAAATGTTTGTAGATTTACATATGAATATTTGGCTTTTATTATTAGTCACAATTGTGTTAAGTATGTTTGGTCAATTAGGTGATTTAGTAGAATCTGGGTTTAAACGTCATTTTGGTGTTAAAGATTCGGGACGTATACTACCAGGGCATGGCGGTATATTAGATAGATTTGATAGCTTCATGTTTGTATTACCGCTATTAAATATTTTACTGATACAAACTTAAATTTATGAATTGTAAAATGGAATAGATGTTATAATGAAGGAGTTATTGAGATGTTGATGAGTGATGAATATCTCTTAACTCCTTTTCAGCACTTATTGATAAATTGTTAAGATACAATAACACAAAATAATATGATATTAAGTATTAACATATTATAATATTTAATATTATCTTCGATTTAATTACTTAGATGATTTTTTAATTAAACATAAATTCATTAGAGGTGTAGAACATGAGCATTTTAATTACGATTATTTCATTTATCATCGTATTTGGTGTCCTCGTAACTGTTCACGAATATGGACACATGTTTTTTGCTAAGCGAGCAGGAATTATGTGTCCTGAATTTGCGATTGGTATGGGCCCTAAAATTTTTAGTTTTCGTAAAGATGAAACATTATATACAATTCGTCTATTACCGGTGGGTGGTTATGTAAGAATGGCTGGTGATGGTCTTGAAGAACCCCCAGTTCAACCAGGTATGAACGTAAAAATAAAGTTAAATAACCAAGATGAAATCACACATATAATTCTAGATGATCAACATAAATTTCAACAAATTGAAGCTATAGAAGTTAAGAAATGTGATTTTAAAGATGACCTATATATTGAAGGTATTACTTCTTATGATGACGAAAGGCATCACTTCACTATAGCGAAAAAGGCATTTTTTGTCGAAAATGGAAGCCTTGTACAAATTGCTCCAAGAGATAGACAGTTTGCACATAAGAAACCATTGCCTAAGTTTTTAACATTGTTTGCAGGTCCATTATTTAATTTTATTTTAGCTTTAGTACTATTTATTGGATTAGCATACTACCAAGGTACGCCAACCAATGTCATAGGAGAAGTTGTGAAGAAGTCTCCGGCTGATGAAGCTGGATTGCACAAAGGTGATAAAATAGTTCAGGTAGGTAATCATAAAATTAAAAATTTTGATGATATCAAACATGTTCTTGACCAAAATAGAACGGCTAAAACAACTGTAAAAATTAAAAGGGATGGCCAAACCAAGTCTGTAGATCTCCAACCTAAAAAAGTAGAAAGAAAGATAACTAAAACTAAAACTCAAACAACTTATCAAATTGGTTTTGCTCCTACTACAGAACACAGCGTTTTTAAACCAATAAGCTACGGTATTTATAACTTTTTCGACAAAGGTAAGCTTATTTTTACAGCTGTTGTTGGTATGTTAGCCAGTATATTTACAGGAGAATTTTCATTTGATATGTTAAATGGCCCTGTTGGTATTTATCACAGTGTTGATTCTGTTGTTAAATCTGGAATTATTAATTTAGTAGGATACACCGCTTTATTAAGTGTTAACTTAGGAATAATGAATTTGTTACCTATTCCAGCGCTTGATGGTGGTCGCATATTATTTGTACTATATGAGGCTATTTTTAGAAAACCAGTGAATAAAAAAGCGGAAACAGGAATTATTGCTGTAGGCGCACTTTTTGTGGTTATTATTATGATTTTAGTCACTTGGAATGATATACAACGGTATTTCTTATAAATAGGGAGGAAAAAGAGAATGAAACAATCTAAAGTATTTATACCAACGATGAGAGAAGTCCCTGCAGAGGCGGAAGCATTAAGCCATCGTTTATTATTAAAAGCAGGGTTAATTAAACAGAGTACAAGTGGTATATATAGTTACTTACCACTAGCTACACGTGTCCTAAATAATATATCTAAAATCATACGTGAAGAAATGGAAAGTATAGATGCTGTAGAAATTCTTATGCCAGCTTTACAACAAGCAGAATTATGGGAAGAATCAGGTCGTTGGAGTGCATATGGTCCAGAACTAATGCGTTTAAAAGACAGAAACGGACGTGAATTTGCATTAGGACCTACTCATGAGGAAGTAGTCACTTCTTTAGTAAGAGATGAATTAAAATCATATAAACAGTTACCCCTTACTTTATTTCAAATTCAATCCAAATATAGAGATGAGAAAAGGCCACGCTTTGGATTATTAAGAGGACGCGAATTTCTTATGAAAGATGCATATTCTTTCCATTCAGATGAAGCTTCATTAGATGCAACTTATCAAGATATGTATCAAGCATATAGTCGCATATTCAAACGTGTAGGCATCAATGCAAGACCGGTTGTGGCAGATTCAGGTGCAATAGGGGGAAGTCATACACACGAGTTTATGGCATTGAGTGAAATTGGGGAAGATACAATAGTTTATAGTAATGAGAGTGACTACGCAGCTAATATTGAAAAGGCCGAAGTTGTTTATCATCCTTCTCATAAACATTCTGAACTTGCAGAATTGACTAAAGTTGAGACGCCAAATGTTAAAACAGCTCAAGAAGTTGCAGACTATTTAGAGAGACCATTAGATGAAATTGTAAAAACGATGATTTTTAAAATAGATGGCGAATTTATTATGTTACTAGTTCGTGGACATCATGAATTAAATGAAGTGAAATTAAAAGCATATTTCGGCACGGAACATGTTGAAATGGCTACACAGGATGAAATTGTTAATCTTGTGGATGCCAATCCGGGGTCTATTGGTCCTATTTTTGAAAAAGATATTAAAATTTATGCCGATAATTACTTACAAGATTTAAATAACTTTGTTGTAGGAGCTAATGAAGATCATTATCACTATATAAATGTCAATATTGGTAGAGACTTTGACGTAACAGAATACGGTGACTTTAGATTCATTACACAAGGTGAGATGTTAAGTGATGGCTCGGGAGTAGCACAATTTGCTGAAGGCATTGAAGTAGGACAAGTTTTCAAATTAGGAACAAAATATTCTGAATCAATGAATGCAACTTTTCTAGATAATCAGGGAAAAGCACAACCACTCATTATGGGATGTTATGGTATTGGAGTATCAAGAACATTAAGTGCAATTGTTGAACAAAACAATGACGAGAATGGGATTATTTGGCCAAAATCAGTAACGCCTTTCGATATCCATCTAATCACTATCAATCCTAAAAAGGAAGATCAACGTACTTTAGGTGATCAACTTTATCAAAAATTAATGGATTCATACGATATTTTATATGATGACCGAAAAGAACGTGCTGGTGTTAAATTTAATGATTCAGACCTAATAGGGTTACCGGTACGAGTTGTTGTTGGTAAAAGAGCTGAAGAAGGTATTGTTGAGGTAAAACAACGCTTTAACGGTTTAAGCGAAGAAGTGCAAATTGATGAATTAGAGACTTACTTACAAGATTTATTTAAGAATATTAAGTAAGTTGTAATATAATTGTTGATAGTTAAATTGATATTAATAAAGAGCAGGAAAGATGATGAAACATAATCTTAAATCTAACCTGCTCTTCTTTATTGTATTATTTACTATTTGTTTTTCATGAAAATACGTCCAATCAGTAGTATAATATGAAACGAATTTATTAAGTAACTATATGAACAGTTGTAATATATCCAATGATGTTTAATAGTTTTAAATTTAGTATTAATTAAGGTGGTTATTATTTTGGCAATGACAAATCGAGAAAAGTTTAAAGTGCTTGCCGATCAAATAAAAATATCAAATCAACTAGAACAAGATATTCTTGAACAAGGTGAACTCACGCGTATAGATGTTTCAAATAAAAACAGAACATGGACTTTCCAAATATCACTCCCACATTTTTTATCTCATGAAGATTATCTTCTTTTTACACATGCAATTGAAGAAGAATTTAAAGAAATAGCTACAGTAGCAATTGATTTTTCAATTAAAGATACCAACAATCAAGATGAGTTTGCTTTAAAATATTTCGGACATTGTATTGATCAAACACGATTGTCGCCAAAAGTGAAAGGTCAATTGAAACAAAAAAAACTCATTATGAGTGGAAATGTTTTAAAAGTCTTAGTTTCAAATGACATTGAGAGAAATCATTTTGATAAGGCATGTAATGGTAGTTTGATTAAAGCATTTAGACAGTGTGGCTTTGAAATTGATAAAGTCGTTTTTGAAACAGATACAACAAATCACGATGATGACCTTGCATCTTTAGAAGCACATATTCAACAAGAAGATGAACAAAGTGCAAGAGAAGCAACTGAAAAATTAGAAAAAATGAAAGCAGAAAAAGCGAAACAACAAGATAATAATGAAAGTACAGTGGAAAAATGTCAGATTGGAAAACCAATTCAGATTGAAAATATAAAACCAATTGAATCAATTATTGAAGAAGAATTCAAAGTAGCTATTGAGGGTGTTATATTTGATATTAACCTAAAAGAACTTAAGAGTGGACGTCATATAGTTGAGCTTAAAGTTACTGATTACACAGATTCACTTGTATTAAAAATGTTTACAAGAAAAAATAAAGATGACTTGGAGCACTTTAAGGCACTTAGTGTTGGTAAATGGGTTAGAGCTCAAGGTCGTATTGAAGAAGATACTTTTGTTAGAGATCTTGTCATGATGATGTCAGATATTGAAGAAATTAAAAAGACACCTAAACAAGATAAAGCAGAAAATAAGCGTGTAGAGTTTCATTTACATACGTCTATGAGTCAAATGGATGGTATTCCTAATATTAGTGCATATGTTGAACAAGCTGCTAAATGGGGACACCGAGCCTTAGCAGTAACAGATCACAACGTAGTACAAGCTTTTCCCGATGCACACAATGCTGCCGAAAAACATGGTATTAAGATGATTTATGGTATGGAAGGTATGCTAGTAGACGATGGTGTTCCTATAGCTTATAAACCAACAGACCGTAATTTAAAAGATGCAACATATGTGGTGTTTGACGTAGAGACAACAGGTCTTTCTAATCAATATGATAAAATTATTGAATTAGCTGCAGTAAAAGTGCATAACGGTGAAATTATAGATAAGTTTGAACGTTTTAGTAATCCACACGAAAGATTATCTGAAACCATTATCAATCTTACACATATCACGGATGATATGTTAACTGATGCTCCTGAAATTGAAGAAGTGTTAACTGAATTTAAAGAGTGGGTTGGAGATGCGATATTTGTAGCTCATAATGCTTCATTTGATATGGGATTTATTGACACAGGGTATGAAAGGTTAGGCTTTGGACCTTCTACAAACGGTGTCATTGATACACTTGAGCTTTCACGTACAATTAATACCGAATATGGGAAACATGGTTTGAATTTCCTTGCCAAAAAATATGGTGTCGAATTAACGCAACATCATAGAGCGATTTATGATACAGAAGCAACAGCTTATATTTTTATAAAAATGGTTCAACAAATGAAAGAACTAGGTGTGAACAACCATCTAGAAATTAATAAAAAATTAACTAATGAAGATGCATATAAAAGAGCTCGTCCATCCCACGTTACACTCATTGTTCAAAATCAAGAAGGTCTTAAAAATTTATTTAAAATAGTCAGTGCTTCATTAGTTAAGTATTATTACCGTACGCCAAGAATTCCACGTTCTCTTTTAAATGAGTATCGAGAAGGGCTCTTAATTGGCACAGCGTGTGATGAGGGTGAATTATTCACAGCAGTAATGCAGAAGGATCAGTCGGAAGTAGAAAAAATAGCAAAGTTCTATGATTTTATAGAAGTTCAACCGCCGGCACTTTATCAAGATTTAATGGATAGAGAATTAATACGAGATAATGAAACGTTAACACAAATTTACAAGCGATTAATAGAGGCTGGTAAAAGCGCTAATATCCCAGTGATTGCTACTGGTAACGCACATTATCTATATGAGCATGATGCTATAGCCAGAAAAATTTTAATTGCATCCCAACCAGGGAATCCATTAAATCGTTCAACATTACCAGAAGCTCACTTTAGAACCACTGATGAAATGTTAGATGATTTTCACTTCTTAGGTGAAGAAAAAGCATATGAAATCGTTGTAACAAATACAAATGAGCTCGCTAATAAAATTGAAAAAGTGATACCTATAAAAGATAAACTATTTACGCCAAGAATGGATGGGGCTAATGAAGAAATTCGTGAGTTGAGTTATTCTAATGCGAAAAAACTATATGGTGAAGATCTACCACAAATTGTTATAGACCGCCTTGAAAAAGAATTAGATAGTATTATTGGTAATGGCTTTTCTGTTATTTATCTCATATCTCAACGTTTGGTGAAAAAATCGCTAGATGATGGTTATTTAGTTGGATCGCGTGGTTCGGTAGGTTCTAGTTTCGTAGCAACAATGACCGAAATTACAGAAGTTAATCCGCTTCCACCACATTACATTTGTTCACATTGTAAGACAAGTGAGTTCTTTGATGATGGTTCGGTTGGATCTGGATTCGATTTACCAGATAAAAAATGTCCCACTTGTGGTAATGAATTAATTAAAGAAGGGCAAGATATCCCCTTTGAGACATTCCTTGGATTTAAAGGAGATAAAGTTCCAGATATTGATTTGAACTTTAGTGGTGAATATCAACCTAACGCTCATAATTACACAAAAGTATTGTTTGGTGAAGATAAAGTATTTCGTGCTGGAACAATAGGTACTGTTGCTGAAAAAACAGCTTTTGGTTTCGTTAAAGGTTACTTAAATGATCAAGGTATTCACAAACGTGGTGCTGAAATTGATCGGTTGGTTAAAGGTTGTACAGGGGTTAAACGTACGACTGGTCAACATCCTGGGGGAATTATTGTTGTACCGGATTACATGGATATTTATGATTTTACTCCGATTCAATTTCCAGCAGACGACCAAAGTGCAGCGTGGATGACAACCCATTTCGACTTCCATTCAATACACGATAATGTCTTAAAATTAGATATATTAGGACATGATGATCCAACGATGATTCGTATGTTACAAGACTTATCAGGAATTGACCCGAAAACTATACCAGTAGATGATAAAGAAACAATGCAAATATTTAGTGGCCCTGAGAGTTTAGGTGTTACAGAAGACGAAATATTATGTAAGACAGGTACATTTGGTGTGCCAGAATTTGGTACTGGATTTGTACGTCAAATGCTTGAAGATACTAAGCCAACGACATTCTCAGAATTAGTTCAAATTTCAGGTTTATCTCACGGAACGGACGTTTGGTTAGGTAATGCTCAAGAGTTAATTCGTCAAGGGATATGTGATTTATCTAGTGTGATAGGCTGTCGTGATGATATCATGGTATATCTAATGTATGCTGGACTTGAACCGTCAATGGCTTTTAAAACGATGGAATTTGTACGTAAAGGTCGCGGTTTAACAGATGAAATGGTTGAAGCGATGAAGGAGAATAACGTACCAGATTGGTATTTAGATTCTTGTCGTAAAATTAAATATATGTTCCCTAAAGCTCATGCTGCAGCTTATGTACTAATGGCTGTAAGAATTGCATACTTTAAAGTACATCATCCACTATATTATTATGCAGCATATTTTACTATAAGAGCTTCCGATTTTGATCTTATAACGATGATTAAAGATAAAACGAGTATTCGTAATACAGTTAAAGATATGTATTCACGATATATGGATTTAGGAAAAAAAGAGAAAGATGTATTAACTGTATTAGAAATAATGAATGAAATGGCGCATCGAGGTTTTCGATTGCAACCGATTAGTTTAGAAAAAAGTCAGGCTTTTGACTTCATTATTGAAGGGGATACATTGATTCCTCCATTCATTTCAGTGCCAGGACTTGGAGAAAACGTTGCGCAAAGAATTGTTGAAGCGAGAGAAGAGGGACCATTTTTATCAAAAGAAGATTTAAATAAAAAAGCCGGCTTATCTCAAAAGGTTATTGACTATTTAGACGAATTAGGCTCATTGCCAGATTTACCTGACAAGGCACAATTGTCGATATTTGATATGTAAGCATTTCTTATTAATAAATTGATATCATATACGTACAATCATCTTTATTAGTAAACCTATATCAGTTTGTTTACTTATTAGACTTGTGATATACTAAATGTGCGTAAAAAATGATTAACTCAGGCAGAAGAGTGGGCATAAACCCGCTCTTTTCTATTTGCCAAAAAAGGAGGCCTGTATGAGTAAAATTACTGAACAAGTTGAAGCATTGATTCAACCAGTTTTAAATGATTTGGACTTTGAATTAGTAGACATTGAGTATGTTAAAGAAGGTAAAGACCATTTTTTAAGGATTTCTATTGATAAAGAAGGTGGCGTAGATCTTAATGATTGCACTTTAGCTTCAGAAAAAATTAGTGAAGTTATGGATGAAAATGATCCAATACCTGAAATGTATTATCTTGATGTTGCATCGCCAGGGGCAGAAAGACCAATAAAAAAAGAAAAAGATTTTTATAATGCTATCAATCAGCCCATTTTTGTATCTCTTTATGCACCAATTGAAGGAGATAAAGAATGGTTAGGTATTTTAAAATCTGTAAATGATGAATCAATTAATATGGAAGTTAAAGAAAAGGCAAAAACAAAAGAAATTGAAATTCCAAGGAATAAAATCGCAAAAGCACGTCACGCTGTAATGATTTAACGTGATGAGGAGGAAAAAAACGTGTCAAGTAATGAATTATTATTAGCTACTGAATATTTAGAAAAGGAAAAGAAAATTCCTAGAGAAGTTTTAATTGATGCAATTGAAGCAGCTTTAATTACTGCGTACAAGAAAAACTATGATAGTGCTAGAAATGTAAGAGTTGAATTAAATATGGACGAAGGTTCATTTAGAGTGATTGCACGTAAAGAAGTGGTTGAAGAAGTGTTTGATGATAGAGATGAAGTTGATTTAAGTACTGCTTTAGTCAAAAATCCTGCCTATGAAGTAGGAGATATTTATGAACAAGATGTTACACCGAAAGACTTCGGACGTGTAGGAGCTCAAGCAGCTAAGCAAGCTGTGATGCAACGACTTAGAGACGCAGAAAGAGAAATTCTATATGATGAATTTATCGATAAAGAAGAAGATATTCTAACAGGTGTGATTGACCGTGTAGACCATCGCTATGTATATGTAAATTTAGGAAGAATTGAAGCTGTGCTGTCAGAAGCTGAAAGAAGCCCTAATGAGAAATATATTCCTAATGAACGTATTAAGGTATATGTAAATAAAGTTGAACAGACTACAAAAGGTCCACAAATTTATGTATCAAGAAGTCATCCTGGATTATTAAAACGTTTATTCGAACAAGAAGTTCCAGAAATTTATGATGGTACTGTTATTGTTAAATCAGTAGCGCGTGAAGCTGGAGATCGTTCTAAAATTAGCGTGTATTCTGATAATCCTGATATAGATGCTGTTGGAGCATGTGTAGGTTCTAAAGGAGCACGAGTAGAAGCGGTTGTTGAAGAACTTGGTGGCGAAAAAATAGATATCGTCCAATGGGATGAAGATCCGAAAGTATTTGTTCGTAATGCTTTAAGTCCATCACAAGTTTTAGAAGTAATTGTTGATGAAGAGAATCAATCAACTGTAGTGGTAGTTCCTGATTACCAATTATCCTTAGCTATAGGTAAACGAGGACAAAACGCACGTTTAGCTGCTAAATTAACAAGTTGGAAGATAGATATTAAATCAGAATCTGATGCCCGAGAAGCTGGAATTTATCCTGTTATTGAAACAGAAGAAGTTGCAGATGAAATTGTTAATTCAGGTGACGAAGATGTTGAGTTTGATAATGTTAACTTAGAAGAGACAAACTTAACTAGTACAGAATTAGCTGCTGAAACTGATGAAGAAAAAACAGCTAAAACAGAAGAAGATAATGACACAGAATCATAGGTTGGAGTGATAAATTAATGAGAAAGAAAAAAATTCCAATGAGAAAATGTATTATATCTAATGAAATGCGTCCCAAAAAAGATATGATTCGAGTGGTTATTAACAAAGAAGGCGAAATCTTTGCAGATGCGACAGGAAAAAAACAAGGGCGCGGTGCATATGTGTCTAAAGATGTAGCTTTAGTTGAAAAGGCTCAACAAAGAGAAGTTTTAGAAAAATATTTTAACGCTACTAAAGATACACTTGACCCTGTTTATAAAGAAATAATAAGACTGATTTATAGAGAAGAGATTCCAAAATAATGACTAAAATGAAAATTTTTAATTTACTTGGTTTAGCTATGAGAGCTGGTAAAATCAAAAGCGGTGAATCGGTCATATTAAACGAGCTTAAAAAGAAGCAAATAAAACTTGTCATATTAGCTAGCGATGCATCTAGTAATACTCTAAAACAGATGAATAATAAATGTAATAGTTATCAAGTGCCATTAAAAGTGTTTGGTACTAGAAATGAATTAGGGTTAGCAATAGGTAAAAGCGATAGAGTTAATATTGGTATAACAGATAATGGTTTTGCAAAAAAATTGTTATCAATGATAGATGAATATGGTAAGGAGTGATTATATGAGTAAAAAAAGAATTTACGAATATGCGAAAGAATTAAATCTAAAGAGTAAAGAGATTATAGATGAGTTAAAAAGTATGAATGTTGAAGTGTCAAATCATATGCAAGCTTTAGAAGAAGAACAAATTAAAGCATTAGATAAAAAATTTAAAACCTCTCAAGTGAAAGACACTAATAAACAAAATACTCAAAATAATCACCAAAAATCTAATAATAAACAAAATTCTAACAATAATGAAAAACAGCAAAATAAGAATAATAGTAAACCAACGAAGAAAAAAGAACAAAACAACAAAGGAAAACAGCAAAATAAAAACAATAAAACTAATAAGAATCAAAAAAATAATAAAAATAAAAAGAATAATAAAAATAATAAACCTCAAAATGAGGTAGCAGAAACAAAAGAAATGCCCTCTAAAATCACTTATCAAGAAGGCATAACTGTTGGTGAGTTAGCTGAAAAACTAAATGTAGAATCAGCTGGTATTATTAAAAAATTGTTCTTATTAGGTATTATGGCTAATATCAACCAATCATTGGATGAAGAAACATTAGAATTAATTGCAGATGACTATGGCGTTGAAATAGAGAAAGAAGTAGTCGTTGATGAAGAAGATTTATCAATTTATTTTGATGATGAGACGGATGATTCCGATGCAATTGAACGTCCAGCAGTTGTTACAATCATGGGTCACGTGGACCATGGTAAAACGACTTTATTAGATTCTATTCGTAATACTAAAGTTACCGAAGGAGAAGCTGGCGGAATCACTCAACATATTGGTGCTTATCAAATTGAAAATTCAGGTAAAAAAATTACGTTCTTAGATACTCCTGGACATGCTGCATTTACGACTATGCGTGCACGTGGTGCTCAAGTTACTGATATTACAATTTTAGTCGTGGCTGCTGATGATGGTGTGATGCCTCAAACAATTGAAGCTATAAATCACGCTAAAGAAGCAGAAGTACCAACGATTGTTGCAGTAAACAAAATTGATAAACCAACTGCTAACCCTGATCGTGTTATGCAAGAACTCACTGAGTATGGATTAATTCCAGAAGACTGGGGCGGTGACACAATCTTTGTACCACTATCTGCATTGAGTGGAGACGGTATTGATGATTTATTAGAAATGATTGGCTTAGTAGCAGAAGTACAAGAACTTAAAGCTAATCCTAACAAACAAGCTGTAGGTACTGTGATTGAGGCTGAATTAGATAAATCACGCGGTCCAGCTGCATCTTTACTTGTTCAAAATGGTACTTTAAACGTTGGAGATGCAATTGTTGTAGGTAATACTTATGGACGTATACGTGCAATGGTTAATGATTTAGGAAAAAGAATCAAATCTGCCGGCCCTTCAACGCCTGTAGAAATTACTGGTATTAACGATGTTCCACTTGCAGGTGATCGTTTTGTTGTATTTGGTGATGAAAAACAAGCACGTCGAATTGGTGAAGCACGTCATGAGGCAAGTGTCATACAGCAACGTCAAGAAAGTAAAAATGTTTCATTAGACAATTTATTTGAGCAAATGAAACAAGGTGAAATGAAAGATTTAAATGTCATCATTAAAGGTGATGTACAAGGTTCAGTTGAAGCATTGGCTGCATCACTAATGAAAATAGATGTTGAAGGTGTGAATGTACGAATTATTCATACAGCTGTTGGTGCTATCAATGAATCAGATGTTACTTTAGCTAATGCATCAAATGGTATTATTATTGGTTTTAATGTACGCCCAGATGCTGGTGCGAAACGCGCGGCTGAAGCTGAAAATGTAGATATGCGATTACACAGAGTTATTTATAATGTTATTGAAGAGATAGAATCAGCTATGAAAGGTTTACTTGACCCAGAATTTGAAGAGCAAGTCATCGGACAAGCTGAAGTGCGTCAAACATTTAAAGTTTCTAAAGTTGGTACAATTGCTGGTAGTTATGTGACTGAAGGTAAAATCACTCGTAACGCGGGTGTACGCGTAATTAGAGATGGTATCGTGTTATTTGAAGGTGAACTTGATACATTAAAACGTTTCAAAGATGATGCTAAAGAGGTAGCTCAAGGCTATGAATGTGGTATTACAATTGAAAAATATAATGATCTCAAAGAAGGAGACATTATTGAAGCGTTTGAAATGGTAGAAATTCAAAGATAATTTTGAAACTTATGGAGAGGCTATATGCTAAGTTAACTACTTTAAGATATTTCATAAATCTAATATCTTAAAGTAGAGTATGACATACTTTGCTTAACCAACAATCAAAGTGAAGATATAAATTTTGATTTGGAAAAGCATAATGTTGTGCTATCAATACTTTAGTTATGGTCTCTCATTTAATATTATTTTATTGATTCATTGTTGATAATTTAATAAAATGAACATCAAAAGTTAATCATTAACTCTGATATTTCACAGTTATTTGTGAGTAAAGTAAAAATGAAGAGAGGTGAGATGATGAATAATATAAGAGCAGAACGTGTAGGAGAACAAATGAAACAAGAAATCATGGATATTGTTAATAATAAAGTTAAAGATCCTAGAGTTGGTTTTTTAACAATTACTGATGTTGAATTAACAAATGACCTTTCACAAGCCAAAGTATATTTAACAGTGTTAGGGAATGATAAAGAAGTTGATAATACATTTAAAGCTTTGCATAAAGCAACTGGATTTATAAAATCTGAACTTGGTTCTCGAATGCGCCTAAGAATTATACCTGAGTTAACATTCGAATATGATGAATCTATCGAATACGGTAATAAAATAGAACGCATGATTCAAGATTTACACAAAAATGATAAATAATATATTTTATAGTAGGCACAGTCATTCATAAAGCATATTTTTGATATTGCCTACTATTTTTATGTAAAACGCTAATTAAAGAATTAAAATATCGTGTTATAATAATAAACGTTATTAAAAGTTAAAGGTGTGACAACATGTATAATGGCATACTACCGGTATTTAAGGAACGAGGTTTAACAAGTCATGACGTCGTTTTTAAATTACGTAAAATTTTAAAAATGAAAAAAATTGGTCATACAGGAACATTAGATCCTGAAGTAAATGGTGTGTTACCAATTTGTTTAGGTGATGCGACAAAAGTCAGTGATTATATCATGGAAATGGGAAAAACTTATCACGCTACGGTAACGTTAGGAATGAGTACGACTACTGAAGACCAAACCGGAGATATTTTAGAAACTAGAGCTGTTGATAAGAATGATATCAATGAAGATACGATTGACCAAGTGTTGCAGCAATTTGAGGGGCATATTCAACAAATTCCGCCTATGTATTCTTCTGTTAAAGTAAATGGAAGAAAATTATATGAATATGCGAGAAATAATGAAACTGTCGAACGCCCTAAACGGCAAGTATTTATTAAAGATATACATAGAATATCTGAAGTTACTTTTCAGGAGCAGACATGTCATTTTGAAGTTGAAGTAACATGTGGTAAAGGAACTTATATTAGAACTTTAGCTACAGATATTGGACTTAAACTTGGTTTTCCAGCTCATATGTCACGTCTAACTAGAATAGCTTCAGGCGGTTTTCAATTAGAAAGTAGTTTAACTATTGATCAAATTAAAGAATTACATGAGCATGATTCATTACATAACGAATTGTTTCCTATAGAATATGGCTTGAAAGGTTTGAAATCATTCCAAGTGAAAGATTCAAATTTTAAAAAGAAAATCTGTAATGGTCAAAAATTTCATAAAAAAGTGTTAAGTCAAGATGTTAAAGAACCTTTTATATTTGTCGATAATAGTACTCAAAAAGTTTTAGCAATATATATAGTTCATCCAGACAAACCTTATGAAATAAAACCTAAAAAAGTTTTTAATTAAAGGAGAAATAATATTATGAAAGTGATAGAAGTTACTCATCCCATACAAAGTAATCAATTCATAACTGAAAATGTTGCTATGGCTTTTGGTTTCTTCGATGGTATGCATAGAGGTCACGATAAGGTGTTTCAAGTGCTTGATGAAAAGGCAAAAGAGCATCAACTTAAAAAAGCTGTTATGACGTTTGATCCACACCCCTCAGTCGTATTAAACCCTGAGCGTAAACGTACAACCTACCTTACACCACTTTCAGATAAGTTAGAAATGATAGCAGAACACGGTATAGACTATTGTATCGTTATCAATTTTTCATCAAGGTTTGCTAGTGTGACATCTGACGATTTCATAAAAAAATACATTATTAATAACCATGTTAAAGAAGTGATTGCAGGGTTTGATTTTACTTTTGGTAAATTTGGAAAAGGAAATATGACGGTACTTCAGGAATCTAAAGCTTTTAATACGACTATTGTAGGAAAACAAGAGATGGATTCTGAAAAAATTTCTACAACTGCAATACGCCAAGCGCTTACAGATGGTCATTTACAGAAGGCAAATGACGAATTGGGGTATATATATAGAATTAAAGGAACTGTAGTACAAGGTGAAAAACGTGGAAGAACAATTGGTTTTCCAACAGCTAATGTGCAACCCAGTGATGATTATGTACTACCAAAAAAAGGTGTTTACGCGGTGAGTATGGAAATTGGTCCTGAGAGTAAATTACATCGTGGTGTAGCTAACGTTGGAGTTAAACCTACATTTCACGATCCAGCTAGGGCTGAGTTAGTTATTGAAGTGAATATATTTGATTTTAATGAAAATATTTACGGTGAACGTGTGACTGTGTATTGGCATCACTTTTTAAGACCAGAAGTTAAATTTGATGGTATCGATCCACTAGTTAAACAAATGAATGAAGATAAAGCGAAGGCTAAACATTTATTATCTATT
>OIFN01000274.1_pt1 | contig 22936 bp, 20 predicted proteins | sample 1582091 | NCBI WGS metagenome assembly OIFN01 (sample SAMN07501064, study PRJEB24779) | human gut metagenome
TCTATTTACTTTTATAATTGACGGCATTATATTGAACTTGAGGCCTCTAAATGGGTCCAGCCTTTGCTATTCGTGGCATGAAAAAAGGCCCGACAGAGAAGTCAGACCGTTTCTTCAATTTTTTACCTTAGAAGCGAAGTCTGGCGTCGAAACCATTTATGCCTCACTTTGATATAAATTATATCATATCTAAACAGGGAAAGGAGTCTCATACGATTTCTTTTTTATTTTTAAGCATAATGAACCTAAGCAAGAAATAATATGCAAACTAATCTTCACTGTCGTCAATATAAATATGTACAGAATTTGCTGGCCCCGCTAAACTACGGCCGATTTCAATCGTCATAGGTCCATACTTTATAAAGGATCTATTATTCTTATCACGAATTATATGTGGCATAGTATAGAAAAATAAATTCATCATCTTATCAAAGTCATTTATAATTTCTTCCTTACCTAACAACAAAATAGGTTCTTGATTTTTTCTTTGAAAATGTACACAGCACTCATCAGCAAGTGAATCATAAAAAGAATGCTCATCTACATATCCAGTTTCTAACCAAATACTAATGGCTGTAAGCCAATCCAAAAAATCAACAGGCTCCTTATAAAAAATGTAATCTATAGGAGGGGAATTATTTTCAGCACGATGTTTATCAAGTCTAAAACTCGGAATATTATTACTAACAATAATTTTGTTAATAAAATTATTTGAATCTAACTCAATAAACATACCTATAGCATAATTGTCCATTTCATTGTATGCAATAGCGAGCCCTCTTTCACCTTCATAAAAAAACTCTTTTTCGTTGGTTCCCTCACTAAGTGTCATCATATGTGCATACACAGCTAAATTATCATCTCTGGTCCTTTTTGCCATTGAATTTAGAAAATCATATACTTCTATCTTTCCATTTTTTAATATATTCCTCTCAACATTAATATACTGACAATTATCTGCTAACAAATTATTAATCCCCTTAAAATCAGCATATTCTAATGCAGATTTAAATATTAATAACACATGATTTACATTCATCTAGGACACCGCTTTCAATAAAAGAAAAACTAATTATTAGCGCCTTAATTACTGAATTGGATACAATAAAATAAATCATACCACTTGCATCTCATAATAATTTCATTATATAGTAAGAATTTATTAAAATAAATCTATAAAATCCAAAATTCAGAAGGGTAGATAGGGCTTTTTTACTATAAGATAAAAATAAGGATTAGATAAACCAAACATCCTCTTGATACATATTACCAGTGTCAGATAATGTTGCATCTGTAATTAATTTTCGTAACTGCACCTTGGTATATGCACCATTATCTAAGGGATAGTGGATTGAATTTTGGTACTTAAAACTGTCATCATAAGTAATAAACATCAATATACCCTGTCGATTATCTAATTCAAGATCTAGTAATAAACCTGGCATACCATCATTCCAAACAAAGGAATGGCTACCTTTGGTAATCTTTGGGGATCCAGGAAATCCAAAGAACTCAGCAGTCTTATTATCTAGTTTATGTAACAGATCAATTTCGTCAAATGAACTAAATATACCCTTTTCCAAATTATTCGCAGGGTCAATCAAAATTTGTTGCCTTATATCTTTATCAACTGTGAAAGTCACACCATCTATTTTAACATTAGGGTTATTTTCTTTAACGGCTGTTTTAGGAACTCTAAAAGAATATTTCTTATAGTTTTCTACTCGGCTATAGTCATCTAAATCTTGAAGAGAATGAATTGAAGGCAATACATAATTAGCCATTATTTTATTAATATCATTTGATGTGACACTCTCCGTTACACGAGGATACAGAATAACATTATATGCTTGCTTAGGATGCTTACTCAACTCAAAATTTAAAGCAATAATGTCCATATCTACAACACCAGTAAGAGTTATTTTTCTCCAGTAACTTTTACTAAGACCATCATATTTAAAAACCATATCTGTTTTATCAGGAGAATATGGCATTTTATTTTCAATAATAGCAGTAACAATCATTGGGGACTGAAATAAATAACCAGCCGCTGCATCTGGAAAATCACTTAATGCCTCTTTTTGTACTACACTAAATGGTAATGTTACTGATAGGCCGCCCTTTTTATTATGTAAATTCACTACTGTGTTACCATCATACTTACGGCGCTCAATAGTATAAATCTCATTCTTTAAGGCTTCTACTGCATCGTCATCTACAACAACACCAAACTCTTGATTAAAGCGCTCTTTAGAATAAGCGGAAAATGAATCTGCCTTCTTTTTTAATCTCTCATCATATGTAGACTCAATTTTATCAGTCGTATATACCGCTTGTACATATGCATCACGCGAAATACTTGGATCCGCACCAGGAAGTTTCACATCAACAGCATAACTAGAACCACTAATAGCGCTCAATACAATAGCACTTAATAATAATCGTTTTAACATATACATCTCTCCACAAAATAGTAATTTTAACAGTATTGTAACATAATAAAAAGATATTGATAAAATTAATTACAAAACGAAAGAGGTTCCTATTGGTCACCTAGGTGACTATTAGGAACCTCTAATCTATTTACTTTTATTATTTACAACATTATATTGAACTTGAGGCCTCTAAATGGGTCCAGTCTTTGCTAATCAACTCGAGGATTGGCGGTGTTCAATATGAGTACATACAAAGTGTTATCTTTAATGATTTCCTTTGGCATACTTGTAGCGACCATTATCATGGCTGCAAAATGATTGCCTTCTAGTTTCAAACTAGCTTTCTAACCGTGGCATGAAAAAAGGCCCGACAGAGAAGTCAGACCGTTTCTTCAAATTCATTATCGAGAAGCGAGAGCTGGCGACCAAACCATTTATGCCTCACTTTGATATAAATTATATCATATCTAAGCACGGAAGGGAATTGAACAATTTCCTTCCGTGTTTTGTTTACAAACCTTCATGGTGCACACGAATAGCATAAAACTCTTGAAATACAGGTGGTTGATCCTCCATAAAATTTCTCATAGAAATGAGTCTACGTTTTCCCAAACGTCTATCTAAAACTGCAAAGATACGTACAATTAGATTATCACTAACCAAGCTCTTATCTATGTTTTGATTCTCAAATTCATCAAAAGCCTGATAAAAGCACCGCTAATCAAATACGCCTAATTCTAGTGCTGTATTGTCTATGAACGGAAAACCTTCATGCATTCTTCGTTCATAGGTATCATCTTTGGGAAACAGATGGGCCTTCACATATTGATTCCAATAATTGCCTTTTATAATTTCCTTACCATTATATCGTATAGCAGCCCGCCCCTCATGATCAGGAGATTTACTATAAGTGGTAACAAAATATTGAATATGGCCACGCAAACTAGGTGCTAAATATTCTGTTTCTAATTTGTGTCGTATTCCGGACCATGCAGGCATGTTTACTCCTTTAAATTACTGGTATGAAAAAAGGCCCGACAGTAGAGTCAGACCATTTCTTCAATTTTTCTTATTAGAAGCGAAGTCTGGCATCCGAACCATTTATGCCTCACTTTGATATCAATTATATCATAAAAAATCTACTTCGCCCTTATATGTATCACCCAAGTTTGAAATCTTCGCATCAGAGGCGATTCCTGCTAGTGCTGGCAAACTCTTTCGATTCGCATCATATTTATAATGGATTGTATGTATATAAAGATTATGTGCATCTTGCGTGCTAAATCGCCACTCACTAATACCATCTTCATATTCAAATGTTACCAGCACGCCAGGAACACCATCATTCCATATATACGTATGGCTACCACTACGCATATTCTTTCTAGTTTTTAACTGTGCTTCAGAGATTGTGACAATGTCAACAAGATTAGCCCAGATTTCTCCCTTATGCTCAACAGGATATACTTCTATCATCTGCGAAATACCTGTAGGATCCTTATATATTTTAATATGCTCATTACCGGATGCTTCCTCAACGGCATCATTTAACACACGATAATTGTAGTTATTAAAGCTTTCAAAATGACTATCCTTATTTAACCTATCTAATGAAGTAATATTAGGCACAATGTAATTAGCGATAATGTCCTCGATGCCTCGTTTGCCAATACCTCGTTCGCCATCCTCTCTAACCATCAAGGTAAGTACATATTGCGTATCAGGCTCATTATTTAAGGCAAAAGAAATATCATTCGCCACAAAGGTAGGATTGCCTTTAGTTTTCATGGTGCTCCAACGGCCATTAATAACCCTTTCTCCTTTGAAAGTACTACCATCAATACTGGATATATCAAACTGATCTTGATTCATATGTGACCATTTTTCCTGCAATGCAGAACGCACATAGCCTTGCTTTAATTCATTATAAGGTTTGCCCAAATATTGAGCACTTTGCTCATACGGATGATTATCCACAACTAAACTAGTATAAATAAAAGGATGGTTAAATGTATACACCAATGTATTAGTATCTTTCACATTTGGAATAGAGGCAGATTGTGTGCCACCTTTGAAAGCTGGAAACGGCAGTGTATAGGAAAGCCCGCCCTTATCAGTATGCATATGGACTTCGGTTACAGCATTATATTGGGCATGCCACATAGAATAGTTTAAATCTCTACGCTGCTCAGCATTCATCTCATCAACACGATATAGCAATCTAGCCGCATCACTAACCTCCGCAACACTAGTAGCATTATAGATTCGTTCATTAAGAATACTATCCATCAAATCATTCTTATAAAAATCAGCACTAGAATGCTTAGATTTTGCATTATACCCAGGCAATTCATTAGCATTACCGCAGCCACTCAAACACAACACAGCAATCAGACCACCGAATAACAAAGATTTTCTAAACATAAGCTCTCCTCAATATACACTAACTATATTTTGTATATTGTAATGTACTTATATAGTAATAAAATGATAACAAAAGAGGTTCCTATTAATCACCTAGGTGACTATTAGGAACCTCTAATCTATTTACTTTTGTTATTAACAAGACTATATTGGGCTTGAGGCCTCTAAATGGGTCCAGCCTTTGCTATTCGTGGCATGAAAAAAGGCCCGACATTGAGAGTCAGACCGTTTCTTCAATATTAAAAATCAGAAGCGAAGTCTGGCGTCCAAACCATTTATGCCTCACTTTGATATCAATTATATCATAATTAGAACAGGAATTATCTAAGACTGTTTTATATTAACTAATGACTAAAATCCCCTTAATTACTATTTATAAGTAATTAAGGGGATTCATACTTGTAGCGACCATTATTATAGCAGCAAAATGATTGTTTTCTAGCTTAAGCTATTTTAATAGTCATGAAAAAGCCCGACAAAACTTCTTCTTGAGCATTATAACACAAATATATAAACTAAAACCAATCAAAATAATGTAATTTTATGTATTATAACATACTTATATAACAATAATTTAGTCCATTTGACATACTAAATCTGACTATTAATAAAATTTTGTAGTACTAATTCACTTTCATATATTTGCATTTTAAAATCATCATAATCAGCAGATTTATTAGGAATTTTAAAGCCAAGCTTGATAATATTTACATCATCACGCGCACTAACATTATTTTCATAGGTAGAACCCTTATTCAGATTTAATACAAGGGGTACTTGTCCTTCTGAGTCAGGATAAATATAGTATCCCATACTTGCATCAAATCTATACATATATGCCAATACTTGCAGATAATCTCGTCCTCTAATATTTTCTATCGGTTTGTACTTTGCATCTACAATTAAACGAGGATCAGTTGTTTTACTAATAAAATCAGGATATATTAAGCCTTTTCCATCTGAAAACAATTGTTGTGCACCAAATTTATTCTTATTTTTAGGATGATAAAAGTGAGAACTTAATAATATATTAATATATTCTTCCCATAACCATGCACCATCAAATAAGATACCATAGGAATTCTGCATACCACTACCAATATCATGTTTTTCACTTTTTAAAATTAAAATACATAATCTTTGTAATGCTGAATATTCTCTAAAATAGGCATGTTTAATGGGATTCTTCTTATTCTGTTCTATAATCTTTTGCCTATCACAAGCTCTATATGACTGTGTAGCATTTACAATTAACTTAAGTTCTTCTTTTATATCAGAAAGTATTATAGATCCATATGATTTGGATTTAACAAACTCTATTGTATGTCTTATTAATTCCATCAACATATTGTCATATGAAAACAATCGTTGACTATAAGCAATGTTACCTATGAACGGAGTATTCTTAGTTAGATGTCTAGGAATATCAATCTTCCCTTTTATATTCGTATCATTATATTGTTTATGTATATATTGCTTATAAAGACCTTTTCGTATTGCATTTTCAAGATATTTTGGAAATATAAACAATAAGAAATTTAATAACCTTTTATCACTACTCGTATCTGCATCTAGACTAACTATATTAGGAATGTTTAATACACGCTCAAGTAAATAAGATAAGAAATAATCTTCCTTATCATTACAAAACCGTGATTGTATAATCAATCTTTCTTTTCCACATCCAATAAATCCCATTACATTTCCTGTACGATATTTTCCATTAAACTCTTGTAATATCATCTGATCACGAGTTAAATCCTCTACTTTTTTTATTGATTCAGGAAATATGAAAAGCCCTTCCACATCAAGTTGACTTAAAGACTTATTTAAAATATTGCTAATTATACATTGAGTACAAGAAAATCTCGAAGTTATATATGTTGTATTATCTTTAACTTTAGGAATTTTCATTATTAAGACCCTTCTATGGTTCTATATAACCATATGCAGTAGCAAATTTTTTCATTTTACCTTCTTCATCATATAGTCCCTGAACATATTCTTGTAATAAAGGTCGTAAACAATCCGTCCAGAGTTCATCAAATGTTAAATTTTTCAACTTTAGAAAGTAAGAAGCACCAATTTGATAATTTTCATTTAAATCTTCAATCTCTAAAATGGCTTCATTCAACGCAGTCATCCTATTGATAGCTTCCTCTGGCAATAAATCATTAGCAGCATCATCAAGACGATTACTCCTTAACCCCTCTAACATACCTGATGTAGCATCTGCTTTTATTTCTATAAATCTAAATCGTCTACGCATCGCAAAATCAAAACTATCTACAGAACGATCTATATCATTCATTGTCCCGATAATATATAAGTTTTCTGGTATATAAAATTTCTCATTTCCCACCTGTAAATTGGAATATTGTGTAGCAATTTCACCTGATTTACCACGATATCCGGGATCAATAGAATAGAAAAGTTCACCAAATATTTTAGAAATCTCACCACGATTTATTTCATCAATAATAAAAATATATTTCTTTAAAGGTTCTGTCTCCACTGATGATTGTCTAGTACGAATTTTACTAGATTGAATTGCTTTAAGAATAACAAATTCATATGAATAAGCTTGTGATGCAAATTGTTTATTAAAAAAATTAGTAATATCTTTAACTCTATTAAATGTTAGACCAGACTCAAGCATTTGCTTAATTTCATCAACACTCAATACTAATTTATTAACTACATCATTTCCAGGAATAGTAATATGAATAAAATTATCATCAATACTTGAAACATAAAAACTATTTCCAGTTAATGTCTTAAATTCATCAACACCCAACTCTATATTATCAAAGAAATTTTTCATTGATTCTTGAACAGAAGTTTCTTTTTCTACTATCTCTTTAGGCTTTTGCGAATTCTCATAATTTCGTCTTGCACGTGAAACAAAGCTTTTAAAAATACCATCTTTCAATTCAAATCCCATAGAGCCATCATCATTGATCTTTGGACGTAACCCCTCAACAAAATCTGAATAATCATAACTTGGATGGAACTGAACGAATTCAACCTGTTTTTTTTGTTCATCATTTAGAGACTCATATTTATCAAAATAACCCTCACTGATAATATCAGTTGCAATCTGTTTAGCTAAATAAGATTTTCCTGTCCCTGGTGCCCCCCTAAAAATGATATTTTTTGATTCAATTAACATACGAGAATACTCATTTCCATATTCCTTTACAGGCTTAACTAATTCCTCTTGAATCGTAGCTTCACTTGCCTCATCTTCACTTTCTTTTATATCTTTCTCTCTATAAGTAAGAATAAATTTATCACCAGGCTCACCAAAACGCTTTAGACATTCTTGAACAAAATTTAATGTAGAGAAGAGATTCCAACAATAAATCACCAATAATTTATCATCATCATAAAAATACTTTAAGTATTCAATAGTATTTCTATACTTCTTAAAATCTTCAACACTACGATAAATACCATATCTCAAATCACTATCTGGAGTATATCTACATATAGGAAATATTTCTTTCTCTTCTTCAGATAGATTAATAATCTGTTGTTCAAAAATTTGAAGAGCCAATCTAGGCATTGTTTGATTAGAATTCTTTCTTTCACCTTTATTATATTTACGAGTTATAATATCTCCATTTGATTTTTCGAATTTCACATCAAGAGTCTTATAATTATCCCCAAGACTTAAATTATTAATATCAAAACGTTCATCTGTCGACACTGCATTATCCGCAGTAATAGTTAGTACAAATTTTTCTTGCTTTACAGCGTTATTCACTATTAAATCCCCTTTTCATATAACTTGCTATGGAATATATGATTTTCTTTTTCACCACTCATTCATCATATATTCATTTTATATCAAATATTAGAATTAATACATAGCGAATAACTTTTCCAAACAATATAAATTTACTTGGGAACAGCGTAAGTTAATATCTTTATATAAAACTATTAGAAATGCCTTTGTTGGAACTGCAACACCTTATTATACTAATGACTCTATTAATGGTTATTTTTATCTAGAGTCTAATAATGTAAAAAATGGAAAAATCAATAGGAATAATGAAATTTATATAACAAAGGATTTCTATCAGAAACAAGAAGATAAATTGTTATATAAAGATGATATAGTTATAGTTCAATCTGGTCATGTAGGGCATACAGCCGTTATACCTGAAGAATTAGATAAAACGGCTGCACATGCATTAATCATGTTACAAAATAAAAAAGAGAATTTTGACTCTCATTTTATAAATAATTCGTTTCAGACACCATTAATACGAAATAAAATAGATGAGATTACAACAGGTAATACTATTAAACATATATTAGCATCAGATGTAAAAAATATTGTGATTAATATGCCCTCATTTAAAGAACAAAAGTTAATATCACAATTATTTAAATTACTTGATTTGAATATTACCCTTCATCAGTAAGAGCCATTTCTATGTGAGGACAGCGTATATTGTGGGGTAAAATTATGTTGAAAATAGAGGAAAAGTCGGAACTATTTTATATTTATTATGAAAAATGGATACATATATATAAGGAAGGTGCTATTCGTGATGTAACAATGCGTAAATATGAGATAACATTATTATGGCTAAAGCGATTGATACCTAATCTTAGAATTTCACAATTAAATAGAATATCATATCAACAATTATTAAATGATTATGCTGAGTTTCATGAGCGACAAACAACAATGGACTTTCATCATCAAATAAAGGCAGCAATATTAGATGCCGTGGATGAAGGTTTAATTGATAGAGATCCAACACGAAAGGCTATTATTAAAGGTAGGTCCCCAAGAATCAAGAAGATTAAATATCTGAATCAGTTTGAATTACATACATTATTGGTGAATTTGAAGCTGACAGCAGAAATTAATTGGGATTGGTTGATATTGATAATTGCAAAAACAGGCATGCGATTTTCTGAAGCCTTAGCATTAACACCGAAGGATTTCGATTTTTCACATCAGTCATTAATCGTAGATAAGACTTGGGATTATAAAGGTAGTGGTGGATTCTTACCAACTAAGAATCGTTCATCTGTAAGAAAAATACAGCTTGATTGGCAGACGATTATAAAGTTTTCAGAGCTAATTAAAGGACTACCAGATGATAAGCCTATATTTGTGAATGGACGTGTATTCAATTCGACAATAAATGGTATATTAGAACGGTATTGTAAAAAATTAGGAATACCAGTTATATCGATTCATGGCTTACGACATACACATGCTTCATTATTACTCTTTGCAGGGGTGTCGATTGCAAGCGTAGCAAGAAGGCTAGGTCATGCAAGTATGACAACAACACAGAAAACATATATACATATAATTCAAGAAATGGAAAATAGAGATATTGATCTTGTGATGCGCTCGATGGCTGGATTAGCTTAAGGATTATTTTGTAGAAATGGCTTTTACTGATGAAGAGTAATAATTTTATCAAGAGCTTCTAAAAAAGAACTAATTTTTTCTTGTTCTTTTTCATTTGGTATATTAATAACTTGATTTTTCACTAAATCAGAATTCAAATTTACTTGGCTACCTGGTTGGCCATACTTATTCCATTTTTCTCGGAACATTTCTAACCACCAGAATGTATATAAAATATTAAACTTAGGATTTAGAAAAATTAAAAATCCATCATGAACACCAGTTGGAACGTAATTAATTACAGGTTTCCCTACAGTTGCAGCAATACTAAGTAATAAATGAGGAGTTTTTATAACTCGCGTTTTCTCTTGACCTAATTCAGATATTTTTTGTTCTAAATATCGAATTCTACCATCTTGGGCTGTAACATCAGCAATTCTTAACCAACCTACATTTGAATTATTATCAAACCATTTGGGATCACTTATCGGTCTTGGAGATGCGCCACGTACAATCTCAGCTAAATCTCCTAACTTACGCTGTTCCCAAGTAAAAAAATAGCATCAAATCACATATAGTGAAGTGATGCTACTTTTTAATCTATTAATAAATTATATTAGTATTCCCTTATTGGTACTTCCTTCACCCAGTCTTCCTCTTCTATATCAATATCATATTGATTAGATATTACAGTTAATAATTCACGTGCATCCCAAAATAAAGGAATAATCTTATCGATATATGTTTCAATAAATAAATCAACATCTATCTCAATACAAACCTCAAAACTATGTCTATAATATTCTGATTTACGGACAAAAATACAAACTTTATTAATCAAATCGCTTTCTAAAGAAAACACCTCATCAGAAATATTTATCTTGGGAATAGAATCTGCAAACTGAAAAGTACGCCACATAGGGTATAAATGCCCTCCATCACCAATTTCAGAGCTATTTAAAGCTAAATTATGATCAGAAATTTTTTGTGCCAAAACAAAACAATATTGTTGTAACTCATTAAATAAACATAAAGCTATACGCTTTTGATTCTTCTTAACTTGGGCTTTAACTTTAAAATATTCAAGTAGTATTGGCCCAAAAAAACTACCAATTACTACAACAGTAAATTGTATAAATATCGTTATAAAATCCATATTTATTTCAACTCATCTCTTAAAGGAATAATATCTTCAAACAAGCACTTTCCCCATGCTTCAATCATATGTTGTGGATATGAAAACGGATCCGCATCTGGATGTTGTTGCACATATGTAGGGTAATCTGTGCTATCTATTATTCGTTTCTTATTATAAATATCCTCCCCAACGGTAGATTGATTTACAGAAACAACTAATTCATCGATACTAACACACCACGTCTTAGAAAAAGCTTCTACTACAGAATCATACTTATCAGTAAAATAGTCTCGTTTAAGCTGTAAAAAATTACTATCCTTTTTAATAACCTGTGCATCTATATCATCAAGTATTTGTTTATATATCTTCCGAACTAACTCACTCTTATTTAACTTGGTAAGTGCATTCTCTATTTTTACACGAGTATCCTGACTATTAGGCTCATACTCCTTCAATAAAGCATCTATATAACCTTTATCAACAGTATAAGTCTGTACAGTACTAGAATCAAAAAAATCTATAAGTTCAATACCTGGCTCATTTTTATCATCAGGACTTAATGATGCTTTTATTGTATTATAAAGCCCAATATTATCTTCTATAATTGCTATCTTCTTAGCAAATTTTCCTGATTTATCAGAATCAAATTCTATATTAAATTCATCATATGAAGCAATTGCTCTATATGCTTTATTTAAATCTTGAAAGCATTTTACAAAATTAATACGATCTGATTTTGGCGCATGTTCTGTAATTGGATTATTCACATTAATTGCATCCAGCTTTATTAAAGCATTATATGCAGCATTAAACTTCTTTTTAGATTCTTCATAAGTTGGATAAATCAAACTATCATTATTATTGGCTTGTGAATACAACCGTGTTGCTGCAAAAACATGTTCTTTCATTGTTGCAGGCTTTCTAAAAGTTGTAATAAGCCCTTTTTCTTTACCTTTATAGGTTCGGTTGGTTCTAGAAAATGCTTGTATTAAACCAGCATATTGTAAATTACGATCTACAAACAATGTTTGACATCTAGGTGCATCGAACCCTGTAAGTAATCGATCAACGACAATAACTAAATCTAAATGATTACCAAACTCTTTGAACTCACCTTTCTTACGTGCTAAACGATTATTAATATCTCCATTATAACGTTCTATACTTTCAACACTCCAAGACGTCCCATACATTAAATTATATTCATCAATAATCCCCTGCATTTCAGACTGTTTTAATGCCGCACCTTTTGTATTTTCTTCTAAAGAATAAGTAATAGCTACACGAGGAAAATCTGGGTCATTCATAACCGCCCCTTGTCGCAATGGATGATGAGGGAATTGTGTTTCTAACCAATTTTTATCAGCCGTAAATTTCTTAATAGCCTTATAATAACGTTTTGCCATATCGATGGAACTAGTTGTCAAAATAGCAGACATGGTAGGCTTACCATCTTTAAATACAAATTTTCTATATGCATTATTGGGACTTAAAATTTTACGAATTACGGATTGAATATGATCATCAGACTCATAGTGTGCACTTTGTAGATATTTTTCTTTATCAATATCCTTCATAGATTCAACCGTACACACTAATTCCTCATCAGTATAATTAAAATTCTTTTCTTCTGAACGTATTGCCCGATACACTACATTAGCCAGTTCATCCTTATGTATAGTTGATTCATGCTCTACCTGAAAACCTAATACAGAGCCATCTTCTAATGCATTTTTTATCGTATATCGATGTAATACTTCACCATACTGATCGTGTGTAGTACGTGCATATTGTCCATCAGAACTCTTTTTATTCTCTTCAAAAATAGGTGTACCGGTAAATCCAAACCATGTCGATTTGGGAAATACTTTTTTTATATCATCCATATTTTGAGCACTAATAGCTCTATGACATTCATCAACAATGAATACGATATGTTTTCCTCTTAGGTTAGCTAATTTTCCAGGTTCTTTTTCTTTTAAATACTCAACAGCCTTATTTAATTTTTGGCGTGTAGTCACAATTACAACGTTAGAACTTGAATCTTCTTTAAGAGCATTCGAAAGATCATCGGTATTCCCCGTGCCTACTATAAGTGTATTTTTATTAGTATTTACACCTGTTGAATAAGCAGATGCAAATTTAGTAAACTCCGATGTTGTTTGATTATCTAAATCTTTTCTATCTAGCAACATAATAGTTCTATCTATACCACTTCTTTGGGCAAGTAGCTTTGTAGATACAAAACTTGTTATAGTCTTACCTGAACCAGTTGCATGCCAAATATACCCAGACTGATGTTTACTTGCAGCCTCAAAAATAGCTTCTATAGCATGAATTTGGTATGGATGTAAAACCATTAATACTTTACTACTTTGTTCTTCACTAAGAATCATATATTCAGATACTAGTTCATGAGCTCTTGGGATATTCAAGACTTGCTTTGCAAATTCATTAATGTTCTCAACTCTTGTATTATCTCGAGTTCGCCAAGCGAACATATACTTCTCTTGTAACTGACCTTTTGGCGCAGCAGCCATATATCGAGTCGTTTGTTCATTAGACATAACATATAACTGTAACGTTTGGAATATAGTATTTGAGAAGGTTCCTTCATCAATATATTTTTCTATTTGATAATAAGCTTGCTTAACCCCATCCTTAGCAATAGCCGTTTTTAATTCTATTTGAATAATTGGCAATCCACTTATCAATAAAGTAACATCAAAACGACGATTACGTTCTTCTAGATTGGATTTACTTTTTGCAATTTGGTGTACCACCTCATAGGAAGAAAATCCACCATTCTTTTCATTGCTTGAATAAATAACTAGTTCTATACGACCTAACCCATTATCTCTTTCAAGAACAATAGAACATTTCCCCTTTTCACCACGCAACCATTTTGCTGCTTCAAAAGGTGTCTTCGTATTTGCCAATATTTCTGATTGGATTCTCTCAAATTCACTATCAGTTAACGCATTATCATTAAGTTCACTTTTGTTCCGAATCTCAATAATATTACGTAAGTTATTCCACAAATCTTCTTCTGTTTTTAAATCAGGGCGAAAAGTCCATTGTCCATGTCGTGCACATAGCAAATCAATAAGATTTTGTTCTAGCTGTGCTTCTTTTGTATTATTTAATTTCCCCATATATCTATTCCTGTCATTCTATACAAACATTTTTTGAAGCAAGCCTTTTTTCACTTCTTGTAATCTTTCTAACTTACGCTGATGAAGAGTAATAATTTTATCAAGAGCTTCTAAAAAAGAACTAATTTTTTCTTGTTCTTTTTCATTTGGTATATTAATAACTTGATTTTTCACTAAATCAGAATTCAAATTTACTTGGCTACCTGGTTGGCCATACTTATTCCATTTTTCTCGGAACATTTCTAACCACCAGAATGTATATAAAATATTAAACTTAGGATTTAGAAAAATTAAAAATCCATCATGAACACCAGTTGGAACGTAATTAATTACAGGTTTCCCTACAGTTGCAGCAATACTAAGTAATAAATGAGGAGTTTTTATAACTCGCGTTTTCTCTTGACCTAATTCAGATATTTTTTGTTCTAAATATCGAATTCTACCATCTTGGGCTGTAACATCAGCAATTCTTAACCAACCTACATTTGAATTATTATCAAACCATTTGGGATCACTTATCGGTCTTGGAGATGCGCCACGTACAATCTCAGCTAAATCTCCTAACTTACGCTGTTCCCAAGCATCAGTAAAACCTTTAAATCTAATTTCAGGAATATGTTTTCCATTTTTAGGAAATAATTTTTGTAATAAAGCTTTTTTCGTTAATTTTAGCTTTTCAAGCTTACACTGATGAAGGGTAATAATTTTATCTATTTTTTCAAAAAAAACACCAATACACTCTTGTTCTTTATTAGTTGGGACTTGAATCATATATGGTTCAATATGTTTATTGTTAATTTGTGGAATCGTAGAAGTATCCGAGATTTTATACAATCCTGTTTTTTGAATAAAAGTAAATAAAAAATCTTTATCTATTTCTTTCGGAATCAAAGCCATCATATTAGTATCCAAATAACCATCTTGTCCCATAATACGTACCTTATTAGTCATAATGGCTGCTCCCCTCTTAGGAAAGATTGTCGCACCTGTATTAACTAAATGTGCTTTAGGGTTAGCATTTACTAAATTCGATGAAGATAATTGGATTCTATCTGAATAATTGAGATCATCAACTTTTACATAGATACAATTTCCAGAAATAAATGTAGATGGTGCATCCCCAGATACTATATTTACAAATTCACCCAACTTACACTGTTCCCAATCTTCAGTAAATCCTTTAAATCGTATTCTCGGTTTATTTCCCATGATTGAACACCTCGAGTACACCATTTAACCAGTCTTTATCATCATTTTGGCATTCTAATTGAAGAAGCATATCATAAATTTCTTTTTCTAATTTTTCTTCTTCTTCATTAATAGATTTCATTTCTTTACCAAGTGCAACCATGTCAATAGGAGCTTCTTCTTCGAATGTATCAACATAGCGTGGAATATTTAAGTTAAAATCATTATCTTTAATTTCATCAAACGATGCCAAATAAGAATATTTTTCTATACTTTTACGATTTTTATAAGTATCAACAATGCGTTTAATGTGCTCTGGCTCCAATTTATTCTGATTTTTGAATTTTGTAAAATCATTGCTTGCATCAATGAATAATACATCACGTCCTGGGCGATTCTTTTTAAGAATAATTACTGTTGTCGGTATTGATGTACCAAAGAATAAATTAGCTGGCATACCAATAACAGCATAAATACTGCCATCTTCTAATAACTTTTTACGAATTGTACCTTCTGCAGCCCCTCTAAATAAAACACCATGTGGTAAAACAATTGCCATAGTACCTGATGTTTTTAAGTGATAAAATCCATGTAAAAGAAATGCAAAATCGGCTTTGGACTTAGGTGCTAACTTACCATAACGATTAAATCGTGCATCATCCATAAATGTTGGATCAGCAGACCACTTTGCGGAATATGGTGGATTCATAACTACTGAATCAAACATGTACGGTTCATCAACCGGCCAGTCTTTATTTAAAGTATCGCCATTATGTAAATTTTGATCATCCGAATTTACTTCATGTAAAATTAAATTCATACGTGCCAAATTGTAAGTTGTTACATTAAGTTCTTGACCATGGTATTGCACACGTTCTGGGTTCTTCAAATACTTTCGCACATTCAACATTAATGAACCAGACCCCATTGTAGGATCATATACAGTAAATGCAGGTGTATTCTCTTGTCCTATTGTTACAATTTGAGCCATCATATCTGATACTTGTTGTGGTGTATAAAATTCACCTGCTTTTTTACCAGAGCCAGCCGCGAATTCACCTATTAAATACTCGTAAGCGTCACCGATAACATCACCATCATGACCTAATACATCAATATCATCAAGTTTCTTAATAACATCACTAATTGTGATATTGCGTTGATTTGCATCAACACCTAATTGTTTAGAATCTAAATCTATATCATCAAATAGCCCTTCAAACTGTGTATATGCTGTTTCTAGGCGCACAAAAGCATTTTTTAAATGTACTAACTCAAAAGAGTTATTTTTAACAGAATTTGCTAATTCACTAAATAGATATTGAGGCTCAATATGATAACCTAATGTATCTGACATAGTTGCAATAAAAAATTCTTTACTTTTATCATCTAAAATGTAAGATTTATATAATTCTGTTTGCTTATCTAAAGTATTATACTCATCAAGAGATTTATAGGCTTTTACCACTGTTGCTTCAAGTAGTTTATCTGACAAATATTTATAAAATATTAATCCTAATAAATAATCTTTATATTGATCAGCACTCATTTTGCCACGCAAACTATCTGCAGCACTAAATAATTTTTGATTTAATTCCGCCCCCATGATATCTCCTATATATTCATAATTTATTCATACTAATTAAGTTAATTTTACTATAAAAATAGCCACATATAAACACTTTACTACAGTAATAGTGAAACATGTGGCAAAAATTAAACATCTTCAAAAATAAGAGATCAACATATTCTTTTTACGAAATAACAACGTAACAATATATCCCATAAATTGACCCCAATATAGACAATGCACATAGTACTTCATCCATATATTCCGGCAATAACTTAATACGATATACATCAAGATATCTATATATAACTTTTACAGGAACATTCTTTGTAAACATAGATACAAAATAAAGATAAAACTCACAAGTACTTTCTACTGCATCTATAAAGGCTAGAATCATAATGACAATAAGTAAATAATACATAAAAACTGGCATACTTATTGTTTGAATGATTAAATAAAAACCTACTGCGTTAATAAGGTTAAATATAAAGATGCCTAGACTAACAAGCGATATAATAACTCTTTTAATTTCAGGTGTGGCATTAGCAAAAACTATAAATCGATTGGACTCAACATAATCTTCCATATCCTCATTAATAGCATCTTCATCATCACTTTTAATTGGCCACCATGTAAAATCAACAGGACCACGGTATAACCGAACTACTAGCCAGAGTATAAAATACAATAATACTAATCCTGTGTAATGTTCCATAATACAATACCTCCCATGAATCATATATAAATAAAATACCACATCATATGGGATAAAAAATTCCTATATAATGTGGTATTATTTTCTTTACGACCTATTTCATCACTATATACAAAATGTAATACTACTTTTCGGATTCCTCAATTTTGGAAAGCCATATGGCTCCAACGCATGTAAAATCTTTTGAATATTTTCTTTGATACTATCTTTAGAAACAGGTATAGAACTCACGATATATATAATGCCATCCACTTTTGCAGGATAAATACTTACAACACAATCTTGGCTATGTATGATGCGAAGCAGATATACATCATAGGTAGACTCAACATAAAAATCAAACTCCTGATTTTCATGTATTACATCAGGTATGTCATGTACTGGTGCTACAGTACAATCAGATATTTGAAAAGAATCTGCATCAAAATGTACTCTACAATTACGTTTTCGTTTTATCCGTTCAAATTGTTCATCTATCATGTTTCACCACATCACTAATTAGTCGCCCCAAGTCTATAGCATTTTTAGAGGTAATAACAAGCTTACCAGTTCTAGCTTCAATAGATTTACGTGCATCACCCGCAATAGATCCACCATCTTGAGCAACTTGTTTATTCTCGTCTAATCCTTGAGGATTAGTTGCCTCTGCAATATCCTTTGTAGCCGTTTCAGCTAACATATTTAAGATAAGTTCTGTAGTAGACATATTATCTCGTAGATTCTCTTTTTTTAGCCCTTTAAAGTCTTTATATTCTCTGGTCGTCATACCAGACCAAGCTTTAGAAATTTCATTCGTTAGGATAGCATATTCATTACCAGCTTTAACACCATGATCTTGCCAAGTATCGGTTAATTCTTTACGAACCTGAATGGCCTGTAATCGTTGATTAATCCATTCTCGGCTATAGCCCTTACGCGCATATCCTTCTAAGGCTCTATCTATAGTTAGCTCTGGGTCAATTATTTCATCAATTCGTTCTTTACCAACTTCGGCCAACCACATTTTAAACGGTTCCGCTTTAGGAGAAGGCACAGATTGGATTATACGAAAAATACCTTGCATATCAGCTACATCAGTCTTATATGACTTACCATCTGTCGACTTAAGTTTCAGTTGTCGACAAAATGTCGACAACTCACTTCGTTCTTCTTCTGACATACGTTTTTTCACACGATACCAATAGTCACGCGGATTATTGCTTTCAGTCAGAGAACCTATCACATCAACTACACTAAAATACCACTCTTCCCTTTCATTATCCCACACAGAACGAATTTGACTACCTTCAAACATCTTTACATCATCACTCATACATCTTCCTCCTCTCTTTAAACACAAATATATGTTCTATATTATTATCTATAGTATACGCCTTTTAACATAAGAAATAAAGATATTTTCTAGAAAAATAGAGCTCTTTTTTAACTTTCATCACACACAAAAAGCCCTCTATCACAAGGTATATACCTCACAATAGAGAGCCTATAGTTACATGAAAAAATCTAACCTATGGTGAGAGTTACTTCACAAGGTATTTTTAAATTCTTTACATTATCTATTATTTCGCATTCTTAATATCAACCGTCGCCATATCTTTTGGCATCTTGGCCCCAAGCCCACTTTGGAATGTATTATAATAATCCTTATTGTTATTAGTGTCTACATATTGCACAATATCTCGCAAGTTTTTTTCGACCAAAGAATTCGTATTATAGGTCATAATAAAGTGATTGTACACATATTGTTTATCATGGGATATTAACATATATATCGTTGTTTTAGAGCGCTTAATTTGCATATATATTGATGGCATAGCATCATTCCATACGGTAGCAAATTGGATTGGTTGATGCATCGAATACTTGTCAGTTAGAATAATACTGCGTACAGCTTTCGGGAAAATCTTCTCTGAATGTTGTATATCTTCAGCCTCAACTGGCATTACCATGATACCTTCTCTATACTGATCGCTATCGTATACATACATGTACGAATCATTCTTATCTTCACGTATCATTTTACTTGTTTTTAGCGTTAAGAATGTAAAATCATTAATTGTTAATGCTTTGCTTTTTGAAAGTATATCCTGCGCTGGTTCAATGGATGGTAATACATAGTTAACCAACGGGGACATTATTATGTCTTTAGCCTTATCAACACCTTGTGCTTTTAACACACTAAACTGTTTTCTAGGCATAAAATTATAACCCACATGATACGAAATCATCGGTGTATTCTTCATCGTAAAATTAAGACTCCCCACCATTGGTGCATCCTTAGCATACGTGACATCCCATGTCGCTTTTTCAACCGTAGGATACGTAAATTTACCAGCATATAATGAATGGTCATCACCACGAAATACGCCAGCTGCTTTCTCTGCGATAGCTTTCATATCATCAACAGTCAATTTGCTATAAGGAATCTTACTATCCTCCCAATTATTGCCTGCTGGTTGATGACGTAATTCATAAGCCATCATACCATTGGGGCTCATAATCATTGCATTTCTGAAAGCAGGTGTGCCATCTGCAATTTTCTCAGTATTCCCATATCGACTCGAATAAGGCATGGTGAATTTTACATTGGCTCCATCCTCTTTCAAAATAAATACGGATGAAGAATAATCCAATGCATGGTTCAACTCACGATTAGAATAAATGATGTCATTTAAATCTATAGTACCATCACCTACTACTTGTTTAGGCATATATGTTTTTATATCCTTTTCAACATCCCGTTCCATTTGCTGCGCATCCGCATCAGTCTTGCGATAATTCTGATACGCATCCTTTGATACCGTCGGATCTGCACCAGGTATATTAATATCAATTGCATGACCACCCAATGTAACACAACTTAAACAAAGCGTAGCCATCAATACACGTTTCATCATAATAACGCTTCCTTTCACATAAACTCTCTCAAATAGTATATATATATAGAATATCATATTTCGTTTGACTTATAGTAGTATAATATAAGTATAGAAACTAGGAGGTGATTACTATGAAATTTACTAAACGTATACTCATTATGACTGCTTTAGCCGTGACTGCTGTAGTGTCCACAGGATTTGCTTATGATTATGTATGCAATAATTCTCAGTACAATTGCAATACTAACACACAATACAACTGCAATAACAATGCTAACTATGCACCATGTAACAATAACAACCAAAACTATTGCGGTCCAAACTCTAATACTAGAGGATGTGGCGGATACAGAAGATAATATATTAGATACGACAGAAGCCTATAGTACGATTTTCGTACTATAGGCTTTATGTTTTAATTTAGATAAAACGCCTAACGTATAAAAGCATTCGCAGTGCTTACACGTTAGGCGCATTCTAAATTTGCAATTTTGTAGATGGGCCTAACGCTAGCTACACGTTGATGGCTCTCTTTATATTTATAATATAACATACTTTACGTTATATAGCAAAAGTACAAAATTCAAAGTATCTTAAATTTATCAATGTATAACTAGTCCCGCTATCCCCCACAGTACGGCGATAACGCCAAATATAAATCCCCATATACTAAGGAACGAGTAGATCATAGATTGATGTGGATAGATTCTGATGGAATAAGAGCCATAATCATCCTTACCACCCATCAAAAATCGACTAATGGTGCCAAAGATCTTAGCCATCGGACTAGGGTTATCGTTAAATACGATCTGATATGTCCCCGGCTTAGCATGAAATGTATAGAGCTCGAGTCGTGCGTCGATTACTTTAGTCACGCTAGCGGGTATATAGCTAGTTCTTAATGGGACTTCCTTTTCTGTTTCACAGTTAATCAGCTGCAATCCAAACATCCCTAAGGGAGACTTTTTAAATCGATTACCATTAAGCCATATACCATAGCGACCAGCTGTTTCAATGGTAAAAACACCTTTATCCGTTCTATAGGGCATATCATGTATAGCCGAGATAGTAAAAATCTTCACCATATACCGAAGGCTAATCACCAGTAAGAACAGCCCGATGGGTATCATTAATAATGTTACATACAATATAACGCCACCTTTATTACGAGTTCATGCGGTTAAAGTATTCAATAGATTGCGGTGTAAATCCAATATAGGTAGTCCCATTAGAATAAGGTCCTAATTCATATGGTTGGTAAACTAGATCGATGTTCCCCTTACCGCGTAGGCAGTAGTTATCAGTTACATATTTTACACTCCAGCCTTGAGGAATACGGCTCTTTGTATGGGAACCTGTGTAGTAATCTAATACATAAGATCGTAATCCTCTGTCCAACTGTTCTGCATTAGCGATTTTTACATAATTGTATAGAGGAACACGTTGACCTGTTATTTTATTATATACAAGTCCTCTGGTATTAGTCATACCATGAACGGCACCGGCATAGTAATGATAGGTCGTCAATAGAATGGAAACAACTTGGCTATCTTCATAGGTTACCTTATAATTTTGAGCCACCTTATAAATATGTTGGTTGTAATACATATCCTTTGCTTCTAGCACATAGTTTGCGATATCTGTATTAATCGCTTGTTGAGCATAAGCAGAATCAGTATATACTAAAGGATATTTTAAATCTAAATTGGCATCTGATTGGCTACCAGTTACAACTTTTGCATAGCCTGGTATGGCTAACATAGCACCTACGGCCCCTAAAACTAAAGCTTGCTTTAATACGTTCATACTAATCCCTCCTCTATCTGAGATTTGTTAACGAAATATCTATACTGAGTATTTCGCCATGAACTAGTAAATCTCCTTTTTATTGTTTCTGTACCATCGTACTAGAGGAGGCTTTCACCATACAAAAAAGGACCCTTCAAAGAGAGTCCTTAATTTGTTATGGTATGCTATTAAGCGTTTTTAGCTACTTCAACAAGTTTAGCGAATGCTGCTGCATCGTTAACTGCCAAGTCAGCCAAC
>OIFN01000275.1_pt1 | contig 22883 bp, 13 predicted proteins | sample 1582091 | NCBI WGS metagenome assembly OIFN01 (sample SAMN07501064, study PRJEB24779) | human gut metagenome
ACTGAAGTATAACCAAAATCGCCCAACTTCGTAAGAATATCATCAATAGATAGTTTTTTAATATCTATTACGATATCTGTACTTTTACTTTTACGAGTAGCAACTGATTCGACAACGGTTACAAGAGCACCGGCTTGTTCTAGCGCCTCTATCCGTTCATTAGGACAGCCTTTCGATACAAATATATGTACCTTGCGAGTATCTATTTCAAATACATGACTTGTGGTAGGTGTTCTACCTAGACTATCTAAGATAATTACATCAGGCTGATGAACATGAATCGGTTCATCAAGTATGCTTGTATCTAATAAAGCCTCTGATAATTCAGTATCAGTTAAACGACAGTTTAATTGAGGATTATCTGCCAAAATTGTACCAATGCCAACGAGCATAGCATCATGTGTGGCACGCAGTACATGTCCATCTCGGCGGGAGGACTCATTCGTAATCCATTGAGATTGACCTGTAAAAGTGGCAATCTTACCATCTAGTGACATGGCACTTTTAATAGTTACAAAAGGTTTACCTGTCTGTATATATGTAAAGAAATGTTCATTTAGTTCAGCACATTCCTCACTACATACGGGGCAAACAACCTCTATGCCTGCTTCACGGAGTAAATCCATGCCCTTTCCAGATACTAGTGGATTAGGATCTGTACTACCTACAACGACCTTAGCTATGCCAGCCTCAATAATACGCAGCGCACAAGGTGGAGTTTTACCATAATGAGAGCATGGCTCTAAGGTTACATATAAAGTAGCACCTTTAGCATTATCACCAGCTTGGTTTAAGGCATGAACCTCAGCATGAGCTGTACCAGCCTTATGATGATAACCTTCACCGATTATTGTATTGTCTTTAACCACTACGGCACCCACCAAAGGATTTGGCGAGGTGTGACCTGTGGCTAATTTTGCCAGTGCAATGGCGCGTTTCATATATGCTACGTCATCCACCATATCACCTCAATAAAAAAAGGACTATATACATAGTCCTTGGGTAATCATAAATACGCACGTCAAATGTGCCTCGTCTTTTCTCATCCAGACTATACTGTCGGTATCGGAATTACACCGATTCATACCTAAAAGGTTCGCGGACTATACCGCCGGTAAGGAATTTCACCTATCCCCAAAGACTCATCTATTTTGTTTCTGAATTAATAGTAACACTTTTATTAGGGTTATGCAACAATAAGAGTTTTTTATTGAGAAAAGATATTAAATATATAACCAAAAATAAAATAACTATTATTATAGTTCTATTTCTATTTTTATTAGATTGAAAATATATTATAATAACAATATAAACATGTATAAACTATGTATACATTAAATAGTAACTTTTATCACATAATTACACTACAAACAGGTCTAATATAATATATATGGTTTTTACAATTATACTTAATTGATATTAGTTATTAAATATAGGTGATAATATGGCAAAAAAACGAATTTCTGATGTACTTATAGATGTCTTAGCCAATGCGGGCATCGAACGCATTTATGGTATCACTGGTGATAGTTTAAACTCTGTAAACGATAGTTTACGTCGCAATGGTAAGATTGCTTTTGAACATGTTAGACATGAAGAAACTGCAGCCTTTGCTGCAGGTGCAGAAGCAGCCTTAACTCATAAATTAACTGTATGTGCTGGTAGCTCTGGCCCTGGTAACTTACACTTGATTAATGGTCTATTCGATTGCCATCGCAATCGTGTTCCAGTATTGGCTATTGCTTCCCATATTCCACAATCCGAAGTAGGCTTAAATTACTTCCAAGAAACACATCCAGAAAACTTATTCAAAGAATGCTCTTGTTTCTGTGAACTCGTTTCCAATCCAAAACAAATGCCGGAAATTCTTTTCCGTGCTATGAATGCAGCAGTTGGTAATCAAGATGTTGCCGTTATAGTCCTTCCTGGCGATGTAGCAGTTATGGAAATGGAAATCGACGAATTACCTGTATGGAACCAACCTCGCTTACCTCATATCGTTCCACAACGTGATGACATCAAAGAAATGTCTGCTCATTTAGAAAAAGGTGAACGCATTACCCTCTTCTGTGGTGCAGGTTGTGAAGGTGCACATGACGAGGTCGTAGAATTAGCAAAACGCTTACAAGCCCCTGTAGTACATGCCTTCAGAGGTAAAGAATGGGTTGAATGGGATAATCCATATGATGTAGGTATGACAGGCCTATTAGGCTATACATCTGGTTATCGTGCTATTGAGCAATGCGATACACTCATTATGCTTGGTACAGACTTCCCTTACCGTCCATTCTATCCGGAAAATGCAAAAGTAATCCAAGTTGATAGAGATCCTAGTGCGTTAGGTCGCCGTGTACCTCTTACACAAGGGATTATTGGTACAGTAAAAGATACATTAAACGAGTTGTTACCTCTCGTAGGTCAACGTGAAAATACTGAATTTATTGATACAATACGTAAGGAATATACAAAATTCAGAGAGAATTTGGATAGCTATGCTGCGGCTGAACCAGATGGTGTAGCAATTCATCCACAATATTTTGTTAATCGTTTGAATAAGCTAGCAAGTGAAGATGCTATCTTTACCTTTGACGTAGGTACTCCAGTTATTTGGACTGCTCGTCACTTAAAAACAAATGGTAAACGCCGTATCTTAGGTTCCTATAACCATGGTTCTATGGCCAATGCTATGATGCATGCCATTGGAGCTCAAAATGCATGTCCAAACCGTCAAGTCATCTCCCTCTCCGGTGATGGTGGCTTCACTATGATGATGGGCGAAATGTTAACATTAAAACAACTTAACTTGCCAGTCAAAATCTTTGTATTCAACAACGAGGAACTTAGCTTCATCGCTATGGAAATGAAAGCTTCTGGTTACTTAGACTATGCTACAGACTTTGTAAATCCAGACTTTGGAAAACTTGCAGAAGCGGCTGGTATTAAAGGTGTGAGCATTCAAAATTCTAGTGAAGTAGACGAAAAAATTATGGAGGCTCTTAACCATAATGGTCCTGTTATCGTCAATGTTCGCGTAGATAAACAAGAACTTGCTATGCCTCCAAAAATTGCTTACCAACAAGCTAAAGGCTTCAGTAAATACTTGATTAATGCAATCCTTGATGGCCGTGGTACAGAACTTAAAGAAATGGCCAAAACAAACTGGATGAAATATAAATCTCTATACTAAAATCTGCCAAATATTCAAAATCTGTAAAATAAATAAATTGCAAAACTTTCAAAAAAAGAGGTGTCACATAATGATGACACCTCTTTTTTCTTAATTTAATCATATATTGTTATAAAACCTTCAGTCCATCCCCTTAAATTAAGAGTAATAGTAGCTATTCCTAAACACTCTATGCCATGTACTTTAAATATATCCCAGGTTTTATACCACTCTATTGCTTTCTCTGCATATTTTAAAGTACTAAATAAACCTATGTATCCTGAACATGTATAATAATCATCTATATCATAATCATACCAAACACCATAAATTTTGTTGTTTATGATTTCATAACTAACATCATCACCTATATGCGCACAATCATTTAAATAATGAGTTGTTATCGAAAATGAATCATCAGCTAAATCAGAAAAACCTATCAAATTTTTTGACTCAGTTAATGCCTTTTCTGCTAATGATAATTTAGAAAAAAAGCCTAGGCAAAAATACTCTGTATAAGGTAACTCATTATTCCTTTTATAGTGAGCTACAGCTTCATATATTGGAACTCTCATAATCAACCAACTCGTTACAAAATAAAACAATATAAATATGACACTCTAATAATTTCTATCTATAATAATCGTCCTCGTAATCATCTTTATACCGTATTGCATCGAGATCTGATGGTGACAGCACATTCCCTTCTTCATCAACATATTCTCGAAATTCGTTAAAGTATACACCTGGAATATCTGATTCTTCTAACTCAGGTACATCCTCTGGCTCAATATCCCAAAATTCAATCTCTATAGGTTGATTTTGTCGTTCCTTAGTAATATTAGATCCAGTTCCATTTTCTTCTGATTTCATTTTCGGTTCTTTAGTAATATCACTATCTGATGAATTAATTCCTAGAAATTTCAATAATCCACTTATCATTACACAACACTCCCTTGTACCAATGATATATCAATTGTATTGTAACAAAATATATAAAAATAAGCACTATATCCCATTATGGATATAGTGCTTACTTTGTATTTAAGTATAACTAGTATTTTATTATGCCCCAAAGAGTGACATTTGTTCGTCTTCAGGTAGTTCACCACAGCATTTAAGTTCTTTCATTAGATCAATGATGGTGTTAGACACCTTACAACGACGTTGCAAGTCTTTTAGAGATGTAAACGGACGTTCTTCTCGTTCAGCTACGATAGCATCAGCTACTGTTTCACCTAAGGAGTCAATAGCTAGGAATGGCGGTAATAAAGCACCATCTTTAATGCTAAAGCGTCTAGCTTCAGAGTGTTGAATATCTACATTAACAAAACGATAACCCCGTTGGTACATTTCCATAGATACTTCTAAGGCGCTCATAAGGTCCTTATCTTTAGGACTGGCAGCACGATCAAGAGCCTTAATACGGTTGAACTCAGTCATTTGCGTTTTAAGGTCACCCGTCATAATACGCAAGTCAAAGGCCTTCGCTCGAATGGAGAAGTAGGCTGCATAGAATGCCAATGGATGGTATACCTTAAACCAAGCAATGCGGAATGCCATCATTACATAGGCTACTGCATGGGCCCGTGGGAATAGATAGGAAATCTTTTTACAAGATTCAATAAACCATTCAGGAATATTATTTTCTCGCATTTCTGCTTCAAATTCCGTCGTGGCTTGACCTTGTTTATTCCGTTTTTCAATGCCCTTCCCTTTACGTACGTTTTCCATTACGAAGAAACTATGCTTTCTATCCATACCGCGATGAATCAAGAAGTTCATTACGTCATCACGGGTAGAAATGGCTTCGTTCAATTTACAAGTACCATTTTTAATGAGGTCTTGCGCATTATCGAGCCATACGTTTGTACCATGAGAGAAACCAGAGATACGTACTAAGTCGGAGAACGTTTGTGGACGAGAGTCTTCCAACATGCCCCGTACAAATTTCGTACCACATTCTGGCACTGCTAAACTTGCTACCTGGTCACCTTGTAATTGCTCAGGTGTTAAACCAATACCCTCTGTAGAAGAGAATAAGCTCAACGTCTTTGGATCATCAAACGGTATAGTTTTAGCATCTATACCGGTCAAATCCTCTAGCATACGAATGATTGTCGGATCATCATGGCCCAGAATATCGAGCTTAGTCATACGACCTTCGATGGAGTGATAGTCAAAGTGTGTCGTTAATACACCACTTTCCTTCTTATTCGCTGGATGTTGTATAGGTGTAAAGTGATGCACATCCATATCGCGAGGACATACCATGATACCGCCAGGATGTTGTCCAGTAGTATTCTTAACATTGGTAAAGCCTTTTGCTAAATGTTCAAAGAAACCACTACGAGCTTGTATATCTCGAACTTCAGCGTATTTTTTAACATACCCAAATGCTGTTTTATCCGCAATAGTACCGATTGTACCCGCTTTAAATACATTGTCGCGTCCAAATAATTCTTCCGTATACTTGTGTGCCTTTGCTTGGTAGTCACCGGAGAAGTTAAGATCAATATCTGGAACCTTATCACCTTCAAAACCAAGGAAGATGGCAAACGGAATATCATGGCCATTTGTTTGTAGCGCATGACCGCACTCAGGACAATCTTTACGTGGTAAGTCAAAGCCACCTGCGTATTCGCCCTTTTCAAAGAATTCAGAATGCTTACAATTAGGGCATACATAATGTGGCGGTAATGGATTTACCTCTGTAATTTCAGACATGGTTGCTGCAAAGGAAGAACCTACAGAACCACGGGAACCTACAAGATACCCATCATCAAGTGATTTTTTTACCAGCTTATGAGCAATGTAATACAATACGCCATAGCCATTGGAGATAATACAGTCTAGTTCATAATCAAGTCGCTCTTGTACTACGCGAGGCAATGGATCACCATAAATGGCTTTCGCATTTCTATAACACATTTCTGTGAAAGCTTCATCAGCACCTTCAATCTTTGGAGAATATGTGCCATCTGGAACTGGTTTAATATCTTCAATGCTATCATTAATTGCACGAGTATTAGTAACAACTACTTCATAAGCCTTTTCTTCACTTAAGTAAGGGAAGGATGCCAACATTTCATCGGTGGTACGTAAATGTAAATCTGGTTGTTCATCTGCATCTGGATAACCACAGGCAGTCAACATGATTTCACGGTAAATCTTTTCTTCTGGTGTTAAATAGTGAACGTCACAGGTAGCACAAACAGGCTTATTTAATGCTTCCCCTAATTCAATAACCGTATTGTTCATATCGATAAGGGTTTGCTCATCTGGCATAAGCCCTTTACGAACCAAGAACATATTATTTGTATGTGGCTGAATTTCAAGATAGTCATAGAAAGATGCAATCTCTAATAGTTCTTCCTTTGTAGCGCCGCGAACAATGGATTGCATAAGTTCACCAGCTTCACAAGCAGAACCGATAATAATGCCTTCACGATGTTCTTCAATAACAGAACGAGGCAAACGAGGACGTACCTTATAGTATTCAAGGTGAGAAATAGATATCATCTTGTACAGATTGCGCAAACCTACCATATTTTTAGCTAATAAGATAATATGGTAACGTTTATCTTTTTCTTTTTTCTTCTTCTTATCTACTACAGGCTCTTCATCACGAGCAACAATTTCATCATCAATGAGATAACCTTCTACACCGTAGATAACCTTAACGCCCAACTCTTTACCAAGAGCTTGAGCTTCTGGAAAGGCTTGTACAACGCCGTGATCTGTAATAGCTACCGCAGGATGACCCCATTTTTTTACTGTTTTAAATAGGTCTTTAACAGATACAAGGGCATCCTTATCACTCATCTTAGTATGCAAGTGCAGCTCTACACGGGAGTCTGGACGGTTTTCAGTACGCTCAACACTAGTAGTTTCCATAGCCTCGATACTGCGAATTGATAGAATATAATCCTTATCAAAACGATCATCAAAGCTGACGCTACCTTGTACGCGTACACGTTGTAAACCTTTTAATTGTTTAAGTAGCGCATCCCCTTCTTCAGGGCTGTTCGTAAACTTGATAAATTTGATGCTATTCGTATCGTCTACGATGCTACCGTTAACGATACTTTTACCAGTCTTAGTATCACGCTTATCTAGACCAACAAATACACCTTCAAAAATAACACTAGGCGTATCCAAAGTGCCCATAATTTTAGAGGTAAATCCCTCAATTTTAGGTCCTAAAATCATGCCTTCATCAGTAGGAGCATCCTTCGGGGCACGACGAGGGTTTTTACTATCCCCTTCACTACCTTTAGCAGTAAATTTTGTAGTACTTTTATGTGCAAAACCTTTACTTGCTTTAGGTGTACTGCTCACAGATGCGACAGTATCACTATTGCTAGATGCTGCAGCCGTTTGATTAGAACGTGATACAACAACAGGACTATTATTAAAGTAGCCCAGCTCAACAGCCTCTACAAATGGAGCGAAATCATCTTCATCAACATCATCATATTCATCTTCTTGGTCATAACCAGCAAAAGACTTGCCTCTAGGCACTTTGTTTTTTACCTCTTCAGCCTCACGTTGCGCTTCTGCCGCTTCAATCCATTCACCAGCACCACAGCCACCACCATAATAATAGGTATCTAAGCCTTCCCCTGTTTCAGTATCTACCTTCCAGGCGAAACAACAAGCTGTATCTGTATTCGTTGGAATATTATCAAAAGAAATATTTTTTTCCTTATACCATGCAGATAATCTTTCACGCAAACTAAGCAATGTAGAAAACGCAGAATCTGCAGCTTGTATCGTCATATGTTGGCTATGACAGTTTACATAGAAGGATGATTTCTTATTCTGTTTTGGTACAACACGATAACGTACTTTCATTTTTATCCTTTATACCCACAATAGGTAATACATAAATCTCTAAATCGCCAAATATCGCCCTTGCTGCTACGGCTATCCAAAATAATCTCATAGAGCCCTTTTAATAAAGCTCGTAGCGCCTTAATCGAAATTCTAGGACTCACTTCGTAAGCCAACTTAATTGGATATGGTTTAAATGACGAATCATGGTCCTTACATAGGTTTTGAATAGCTTGAACAGACATTCCCGCTTGGCGACATTCGCTGACTAGTAATTGTAAACGTAATTGCCCCTCAATATAGCTCATAGCACGATCTAATTCTTTATAGCCGAACATAAACGGAAATAATTCAAGCAATGTATCAATATCTCGTTTCAACAAAGCCTCTTTAAAGGTGAAAATATTTTTAGCACCATAGTCACTACCATTCTCTTCAAGGAATTCTTTCGTAATGACTTTATCACCTGTTATCTGTAAAAAATAACGGTCAAATTCGGTTTTCATAAATGAAACCGGTACATCTTGCCACAAATCGATGAGATGAGCTACATATTCTTGTGCATCAGGAGTCATTTTAAATCCATTAGATGTACAATATTGACGAATCCACATCACTAGGTCAGCCCCTTCAAGACGCTTACATTGATGATTTGGTATTTTATCTAAAATTTCTTTATTCTGTTTGATTCGTTTATCAATCATATCATGATAAATCAAAAGGATGGGATTATCCCCATTATATTCCATAAGGAGTTCATACAATGGAATCCAGGCATCACTATTTTTACCGCTTTTACGAATGATAGGTAAATTCACTAAGCAAAATACCTTTTGATCACCAAAAAGAGAGTCTTCACATAGTTTTTCACTTATCTTCTGTGGCCCAGCTTCATCATCTAATACTGTTACTAGAAGGTCAGGATAGGCACTAAGAAACTTGCGTTTTTCTTCTTCAATTAATTGTGGCTCATCGCCATAGATGAGTTTAATTTCAGCCATACATCCTCCTTTCACAGATACATATCCTCAATAAAACTGTACCCCATAATATACATATATTCTGATGATGGATCCACATCGCGTAAAGCCCCATGTGGACTGCCAAATAGAACTATATTATGCGGCAGTAATCTGCCAATTTCATTCATTGAACTAGATCGACTTGTAATAAATAATGTATTAATCTTATCATTTAATTTTAGATTTTTTTCTCCTCTTTGTCCATTATATACATCGATTTCTTTCATACTATTTTTATATATTGTTTTTGCAGATCCGTTACTATGAAAGTAGTTTATCTTTACAACTTTTGGATTCACACCATATGCCCTTATAGCTTGATTGATAAGTCTTTCGTTAGGTGTCGTTTTAATATGGTCTGGCGCATCAATTAATAGATGAGCCCCTTCATGATTAGGTTCTATACAAAGCAATACATTGCATTGCTTCATTGGAATATAATGAACTAATGTTTCCTTATGGTGCTGCGTAACATAATAGGAAGCGCCAAAGGTTAAAATCATTAAAGATAATGATATTACTATATGTACAGTATATCTTTTTCTATGCGTCAGAAAGTACGTAAATAAACCTAATAACACATAATATATATAAGCACAATAAGGATGCATCATACCAAGCCATAGTAGACTGCCACTGCGCCCTAACACATTATTTAAATATAAGGATATTCTGAGTAGTACATCTACTAAAGACCACATTAACGATATAGGGAGTACGTAACTGACTAAAGTACTTACAAATATTAATACTATGGATATATCTAATAAGGGCGCTACTATACAGGCTGCTAGCAAACTAGTAATGCTGATATAGTGAAAGTAATAGAGCTGTAACGGTAAAATCAACAGCTGGGCCGACACACATAGTACAAGCGGTGTTTTTATCCATCTTGGTAGCCACTGTATTCGCTCATATAATACCTTTCCCCATATGAGTAAACCATAAGTCGCCCCAAAGGAAAGTTGAAAGCTTACGTCAAATAAGGAGAACGGATCATATATAACACATAAAATAGCACATATACATAATGCTTGTTTGGCCTGATATAGTCGTCCCTTTATATAGGCGATACACATGAGTATACTCATCATCGTAGCACGTAGAACAGGTGCATCACCGCCTACAATACCACAATATATACAAGCAACTATAATACCAAGGATTAAGCATGTACGCTTCTTTAACTTAATAAATCGTCCAAGTCCATACACAAGGGCTAACAACAAAGCAATATGCGATCCTGATATGGATAAAATATGGATAAGGCCTGTATAGGAGAAAGCCTTCATTTGGTCTTCTCCGAGCTCACTATAATGACCACCTAAAGCTAACGCTTGAGCTAATACTTTTTGCGGTCCCTCTAGATTGTGACCAATATTTGTATCTATAGATTCGCGTAATACACCAGCAATTAATAGGCCTTTCCTGTATAGTTTGTCAAAAAATGTATCTTTATAGTGAAACATTTGCAAATCTTTGTTACTAGCAGCGCGATATACACCATCATAGATACGACCTCTAGTATTAGAGCTCATATATCGGCCTCTAAGATTAATACGACCTTCCTCTTCAATGAGAAATAAGGGCTTTGGCGTACCTTCAATAATTGCATACTCTCCTAGTCGTATGGAATAGTTCGTAGTAGATATTTTTGAGTATACTTGTAAACGCCCCTGTGCTTTAATATAGTCATTTTTTGCAGTATTTTTATAGGGATGTAGGCCATGAATTGCAATACTATATTTGTAATACTCCTGTCCATTCAAATTTACTTTTTCAGGAGCAGCAAGAACTGTACAAAGGTATTCCCCTTCTTGCTGTAAATAATATGATGTATAGCTATTAAAATGTATAATCCGTAAATCTGTTTGATAATACGATAGTCCTACAAAAAGAGACACTAAAACTATTAACTTACCAAATGAACACCACCAATCAGACGATTGAAATGCTTTAAAAATACCTACAACTATAATAGCTAACCCAATAGCAAAGATGTATCGCATCTGATTAAGTACTGGATAATACTGACCATAGCCTAATATTGTACCCATAATTATAGAACCCAATATAATATGTGCCCATTGGCTATGGGTTAAAACCTTACTGTTCCCATTAACATCATTTACATCATGGAAGAGCCCATCATTGTTGCTATCTCGATAACTAAATTGTAATTTTGTCTTTAATCTTCTTAAATAGGCCATCACCAATACCCTTCACCCCCTTGATGCCTTCAACAGATGTAAAGGGACCTTTTTGTGAACGATACTCTTCAATTCTCTTTGCCATAGCAGGCCCAATGCCGGGTAACGTATCTAGTTCTTTAGCAGTGGCGGTATTAATATTTATCTTATTACCACGCAATAACGCTTCAGGATTTCCGTGAAAGTTAAAAACTACGTGGATATGATCTCCTCCAGTCACAGATTTAGCCATATTAATAGACTCTACATCTGCATACGGTAACAGCCCTCCTGCTAGCTTGATAACATCGCCTACTGTTGCAGAGCTTTCAAGCTCATATAAACCAGGTGAAACTACGGCCCCCGTAATATAAGCAATCGGTTTATTAGATATTTCTGCTACATTTGATATAGAAGAATTTCCATCTACTCCCCCTTCAGCAAGGACAGAATCGCTTTCATCTGTTATAATAGGCCATAGGAAATAAATTCCTACTAAAATACATAGGATTAATATAATTATCATATACGGCTTCAATTTATATTTCATAGTGCACCTCCTACTGAAGGATTTCCCTATAAAATAGTAAAGTCCTATCGTTGACTCTATTAGTCACACTAGCAGGAGTTTAACAATTGATGTCGAATAAAAGGAGAATTTATGAATCAAGATACATTAAAAAAATACGCCCATACATTACTAAAGTACGGTGTAAATTTACAAGAAGATCAAACATTAGTTATTTCTGTTGATGTAGAAAATAAAGATTTTGCAGTAATCGTTACTGAAGAAGCCTATGAACTAGGCGCAAAAGAGGTAGTTCTTAACTGGAGATGTTCCCCTATCGCTCGTCAACGCTTATTACATGCTAACGAATCTATTTTAGAAAAACCAGCTAACTGGATTCCTGAATTCTACAAACAGTATATTGATGATAAGGCAGCCTTCTTATCTTTGATCAGTGCTAATCCAAAAGCTTTAGAAGGTATCCCAACAGATCGTATTTCCTTACAATCTCGTAACTTAAACAAAGCATTATCCTTCTATCATACAGCTATCATGAACTCTTCTGTTACATGGTGCGTTGCATCTGTACCAACCGTTCTATGGGCAGATTTACTTGGCTATGAAGGTAGTGATGAAGAAAAAATCGACCAATTGTGGGCAACATTATTAAAACTTTGTCGCATTGAAGGTGTTGAACCGAAAGATACATATCGTCATCACATGGCAAAATTGCGTCATCGCTGTGAAGCATTAAATAAATTAGACTTAAAATCATTGCGTTACACTTGTGAAAACGGCACCGACCTTTTATTAGAATTGCCCGAAGACCATATCTGGCTAGGTGGTGAAGAATCCTCTAAAGATGGTACTATTTTCAATGCTAATATTCCTACAGAGGAAGTTTTCTCTGCTCCTCAATACAATGGTGTAAATGGCGTTGTGCACAGCACAAAACCATTAATTTACCATGGCAATACAATTTCTGATTTCTCCTTCACCTTTAAAGAAGGTAAAATCGTAGAATACACTGCCAAAGAAGGTTATGAAGTTCTAAAAGAATTAGTAGAAACTGATGAAGGCTCCCACTACCTTGGCGAAGTAGCATTAGTGGATCACTTCAGCCCAATTAGCCAATCTAACCAAATCTTCTACGAAACATTATTTGATGAAAATGCGTCCTGCCATTTAGCAATTGGTGCATCCTATCCTACATGCCTAAAAAATAGCGATGGTTTATCTGAAGAGGAATTAAAGGAACGAGGCCTTAACCACTCCTTAACACATGTGGACTTTATGATTGGTCATGAACGCATGAATATTAAAGGATATACTCGTGATGGTCAATCTGTTGATATTATGATTGACGGTCGTTTACAAGTATAATTTAGGTATACAATCTAACATAGTACAAAATATAGTAAAAGCTCTTATCCATTATTAATAGATAAGAGCTTTTCTTGTAATATTATTGTTTTATACTTTATCATACGGTAATATGTAAAGTCCGTCCCGTAGGTTTATATTCAATAATTTCTACGCCTGCAGTATTTAACATCCGCTTAGATGCTTTTACTTCTTTTGTATCTTTGTAAAGATCATCACGGTAGATAACAGCTTTGATGCCACTTTGAATGATGGCTTTTGCACATTCATTACAAGGGAATAGTGTTACATATATTTTAGAACCTTCTAAAGAACCGCCCCGATAATTAAGTATGGCATTGAGTTCGCTATGTACAGTATAAAAGTATTTATTATCATCTGCTGTATCGCGTTCCCACGTAAAGTCATCATCACTACAGTTTAAAGGCATACCATTATAACCAATGGATAAGATTTTATTGTCATTGCTTACGATACAGGCACCTACTTGTGTATTAGGATCTTTAGAACGTTGTGCTGCCAAAATGGCAACGCCCATGAAGTATTCATCCCAGGAAATATAATCGCTACGTTTTGCCATAATTACCTCACTATAAAATAAGCCCCCTTCTACCTATGTAGTTGGGGGCTTACATTATTAAACGAATAGGATATCGTTATTTAACAACGATATTTACAAGTTTACCAGGAACATAAATAACTTTTACAATATTTTTACCTTCTGTAAACTCTTGAACACGGCTAGATTCTTTAGCCATTGTTTCTAATTCTTCTTTTGTAATATTTACGGAAACAGTAAGTTTATCACGAACTTTACCATTTACTTGTAATACTACTTCTACTTCATCTACAACAAGAGCTGCCTCTTCATATACAGGCCAATTTTCAGTGTGGATGGATGTAGTTTCACCCAATTCATGCCACAACTCTTCTGTCATATGAGGAACGAATGGTGCTAAAAGAAGTAATAAGGAATGAGTCAATTCATTAGCCAAAGAGTTATTGATTGTTTCAGCTTTATCCTTATGAGCATACATGGCATTTACAAGTTCCATGATGGCAGAAATGGCTGTATTGAAGTTGAAGTTGTTATCTAGATCTTCTGTTACCTTTTTGATAACGCGGTGTAACTCACGACGCAATGCAAATTCGTCTTTTGTAAGTTCACCTGTTACATTGTTCTTAGCTTCTTCGTTATATGCATCAACGATACGCCATACACGACCTAAGAAACGGTAAGAACCTTCAACGCCTTGGTCAGACCAATCGAGGTCACGATCTACAGGCGCTGCAAATAGAATGAACAAACGGGCAGTATCTGCACCATAGGTATTGATAATTTCTTCAGGAGAAACTACATTACCTTTGGATTTAGACATCTTGCTGCCTTCTTTAAGAACCATACCTTGTGTCAACAAACCACGGAATGGTTCGTTAGCTTCGATAAGGCCTAAATCATGAATAACTTTCACAAAGAATCGAGAGTACAACAAGTGCAAGATAGCATGTTCAATACCACCGATATATTGGTCAACGTTCATCCAGTAATTAGCGATTTTTTTATCGAATGGAGCTTGGTCATTTTTAGCATCTGTATAGCGCAAGAAGTACCAAGAGGAATCGATAAATGTGTCCATTGTATCTGTCTCACGACGTGCAGGACCACCACATTTAGGACATGTAGTATTTAAGAAGCTTTCAGATGTAGCCAATGGAGATACGGCACCAGATTCAAATTTAACATCCTCTGGCAAGCGTACTGGCAACTCTTCTTCAGGAACGAGTTGTTCACCGCATTTTTCACAATATACTACAGGAATTGGCACGCCCCAGTAACGTTGACGAGAAATCAACCAGTCACGAAGGCGGAAGTTTACCTTACCTTCACCAATACCGCGTTCATTAAGAGCAGCTGTAATATTTTTACGAGCCTCTTCAGATGTTTGGCCGTTATAATCGCCAGAGTTAACTAGAATGCCATCTTCATGGTACCATTCTTGCCATTTTTCAAGGCTATATTCTTCGCCTTCCCGAGCTACAACTTGTTTAATTGGCAAATCGTATTTATGAGCAAATTCCCAGTCACGTTCATCATGTGCAGGGGAACCCATTACAGCGCCAGTACCATAGTCTACTAATACATAGTTTGCAATCCAAACTGGAACTTGTTCGCCAGACATCGGGTTTACTGCATAGGAACCAGTGAACATACCTTCTTTTGGTGCATCTGTAGATGTACGGTCGATATCGCTCATATTGCGCATACGCGTAATGAAAGCTTCCAATTCAGCTTTATTAGGAGCATTTTCAATAAGGCGTTCTACATATGGATGTTCAGGAGCCAATACTACATAGCTTACGCCATAAATAGTATCAACTCGTGTAGTATACACAGATACACGTTCATTAATGGATGGAACTTCGAAGGAGAACTCTGTACCTTCAGAGCGGCCAATCCAGTTCTTTTGCATCAATTTAACGCGTTGTGGCCAGTGATCAAGAGTGTCTAAATCAGTTAACAAGCGATCAGCATATTCTGTAATACGCAAAAACCATTGAGACAAATCTTTTTTCTCAACTGGGTTATCACAACGCCAGCAAGCACCGTCGATAACTTGTTCGTTCGCCAATACAGTATGGCACGTTTCACACCAGTTTACTTTAGCTTCTTTTTTGTATGCTAAGCCTTTTTTATAGAATTGTTGGAAGAACCATTGGGTCCATTTGTAATAATCTTCTTTACATGTTGCAACTTCACGGTCCCAATCATAGGACAAGCCAAGTGCTTTTTGTTGCAATTTCATGTTCTCGATGTTGTCTAGTGTCCATGTTTTAGGTGCAATACCATGTTTGATAGCCGCATTTTCTGCAGGCATACCAAAGGAGTCCCAGCCCATTGGATGTAATACGTTAAAGCCCTTCATTTTTTTGAAACGAGCTACTACGTCACCAATGGAATAGTTACGCACGTGACCCATATGTAAGTTACCAGATGGGTACGGGAACATTTCTAATACATAGTATTTTTCTTTAGATTCATCATATTCTGTTTTAAATGTATGGTTATCGTCCCAATACTTTTGCCACTTTTTCTCAATATCTTGGGCTACATATTTTTCATTCATGTAGGGGCCTCCTCATATAGTCAACCTCATTAGTTGCCGTTTTATAATCAATATTTTTATTTTACTACTTACTATGAAAGCAGTCAAACTCTAGCGTTTTACTACTTGTACAGATTTAGTTAATTCATTTTTAGTAGTTGTATTTTGAACAGATCCATGGCTCTTATAAGAAGCAATTTTATCCTTTGCCTCTTGTGCATCACGTTCCTTTTGAGCCTTAGCCTCTTCTTCTAAACGCTTTTTCTCCGCCTTGGCTTCCTCAGCTTGACGTTTTTTCTCCGCTTTAGCTTGTTCAGCTTCTTCCTTAGCTTTACGTTTAGCTAATTCTTTTTCCTCTTTAGCCTTGCGTTTAGCTTCTGCTTTTGCGGCTTTTGCCTTTTCTTTTTCCTCTAAGCGCAATTTGTATTGTTCAAGTTTAGTTAATGGTTTTGTTTCTTCTACTACAGGTTCAGGAGCAACCGCTGTAGGAGATTTAGGGATGCCACGACCTAAGTCTTTACCTTGAATCATAGCGATAGTACTTTCATCTTCAAAGCCTTTACGCCATGCAGCAAAACCACCAAGCTGTAATTCTTTTACAAGATCTAGTTTCAAACCTAAAGACGTATTATCTTCAAACCAGATACGATCAGAACCAGAACTAGTTGGGATAGATAAATAATATAGTTTTAATCGATCATCCCAAGTCATTTTATCTTTGTAATTTGCAAAATAGCTACCTGTGTTTTTCATAGCTAAAGTTTCACCTTTTGCATAGCCATTAGTATCATGCCATAAGCGCATATAGAATGGTATACCTAGTACTAGTTTTTGAGATGGTACTTCAGAAAGCATTTTTTCTGTATGATTGCGAACCCATGGATAACTTGCTACAGGACCTGCTGTTGTACTTTTAGCCCATGTTTCGTCATACGCCATGAGAACTACATAGTCTACGGAATTAGCAAAGGCACTGCGGTTATATACTAAGGACCATTCTGGGCTATCAGAATAACCAGTTACATCGATGGATGTTTTAATATTGTATTGATGTAAATGATTCGATAAATATGCCACAAAAGCTGTTAAACGATCACGGTCGGCATAATCAATATTTTCAAAGTCAAAGTTATAGCCATCAAATCCGTAAATATAGGCATATTGCACAAGATTATGAGCATATTTTTTCCATACAGATTGATCTGCTAAGATGCCACTTGTAAAGCCAGGATCAAAACGATTCGTAATCAAAGGCCATACGTGGTAACCTTTACTCTTATAATCGTTAACATAATCAATACTTACATTAGGACTTGCTTCAAGGCCAAGGCTATGCAATTTAAACCAACTTGGAGAAATGATATTATCACCACTGGAATTCAGCTTTGCTTGATATGGAGTCCCCTGTGTTGGCCATGGATCAAAGGCCCAAGACAATGGTGTTTGCATTGTATAAGGAGCTTTTACTGTAGAGGCTTGCGGTGCAGGACCTAATGTTAATTGACCATTGACCTTTGTATAGCTCACACCGAGCATAGCTGGATCAGACTCAATATCGACATAGGTAATGCCATTTTTACTTGTAGTTGGCAATTTTACAGGTTCACCAACGGCAGCAGGATTTAAAACAATAGCATTTCCTTGTAACTCTGTTTGAGGTACATACACCGTATAGGATGTTTTATATTGATTTGCTTCGTAATGACGTGTTGTATTTGCTAAGAATTGGTCAACGGGAACCAATACCTCAGCTTGTACTGCAGTCGTAGATAATGCGGACATTACTAAAGCTGTTAAGGATTTTAAAATAGTAGATTTGCGAATCATGAACTCTCCTAACTCTAGCCCTCTAAAGGGGATACAATTTCAATCTCTATATTATACCATATTATATAGAATTCCTCTCAGTTGTTGCATGAAGGGTACATGTAATTTATAATTTACTTTATATAATAAAAGTTATCACATAAGGAGTTTAATATGCATCAATATCTATTCTTTATTGGGGACTTCCCTATCAGGGCTTATGGTGCCATGTTAGCATTAGCTATCATCTGTGGTGCCTCGGTTGCCTATGTTTTATTAAAAAAAGATGGTCGTGGTTGGCATGAACATATCATCGACTTTTCCATTACTGTTGCCGTAGCAGGTCTCATTGGTGCCAGATTATGGGATGTATTCTTCTTTGATTGGCACTATTATGGCAATCATTTACTAGAAATCCCCTTTGTATGGCAAGGTGGCATGGCCATTCAAGGCGGTGTCGTTCTTGGCACCATTGCAGGCTATTGGTACTTACGTAAAAATAATATCGACTTTTGGGCTTTTGCCGATTTATTCGCACCAGCATTGATTTTGGCACAATCAGTAGGCCGTATGGCAAATCTCTTAAATGGCGATGCCTTTGGTCATCCTACAGGTGGTAATTTTGGTATTCTTTACCCTGAAAGCACGTTGGCTCATCGCACCTACGGCAATCAACCATTATGGCCAGCCGAAATCTGGGAAGGTCAAATCGATATCCTTATCTTTGTAGCCCTCCTATTATTTAGCTCCTTTAAACATGCTAAAGGTCAAGTATTCGTGCTTTATGCGATTCTCTATTCTACGGCTAGATTCTTCCTTGAATTTTTGCGCGGTGACTATGTAAACTTAACATTAGGCTTAAAATCTGCTCAAATGACTAGCTTGATTGTCATCATCATTGGTATCTGTGTATTTATCTATCTAGGCTATCTAGAAAAGAAAAATAAAAAAATAATTGTTGCTACAGAGCCTACAGTTAAAACTAAAAAGCGTAAATAAAATAGTAAATAATAAAAAATCCTTCATTCCTAGGTATGTGAATGAAGGATTTTCTTATGTAAGTCATAATTTACGATTGATCTAACAAGCTAAATCAATACGTAAATAACTTATCTTATAAATTTTCTTTAGCTTTTAATGCATCCAATTCTTCTAATGCTCGATTTGCAATGAGTGCATTTTTCTCTTTTTTCTTACGCACTTTTTGAGGCCATGGATCCATGATGCCAAAGTTGACATTCATCGGTTGGAAGTTAGAGCCTTCGTAGTTAGAAATATAGTGGCTGAGAGAGCCGATTGCCGTAGATTTAGGGAAATCAATAAATGAGCGTTCCTCTAAATAACGTTCTACTTGAAGACCTACCATGAGACCACTCGCAGCAGATTCTAAATACCCTTCTACGCCTGTCATTTGACCAGCGAAGAATAGGCGTGGTTCCTTTTTAAGTTGGAACGCATGATTCAACAACTCAGGAGAATTGATATACGTATTGCGATGCATCACGCCATAACGAACGAATTCAGCATTCTCTAAACCTGGAATCATACCAAATACACGCTTTTGTTCGCCCCATTTTAAATGAGTTTGGAAGCCTACCAAGTTAAACATGGTGCCTTCTTTATTCTCCTTACGTAATTGTACTACTGCATAAGATTCCTCATTAGTCCGTTTATCGACTAAACCAACTGGTTTAAGTGGACCATAGCGCAATGTGTCTTCCCCACGGCTGGCCATGATTTCTACAGGCATGCAACCTTCAAAGTAGATTTTCTTTTCAAAATCCTTCGGTTGCACAGCTTCAGCTGTAGTGAGTTCATGCCAGAATGCTTTATATTCCTCTTCTGTCATAGGACAGTTAAGGTAATCTGCATCGCCCTTGTCGTAACGAGAAGCGGCAAATACTTTGTCGTAATTTAAAGATTCTGCCGTAACAATAGGAGCTGCTGCATCGTAGAAATAAAAGCCTGTTTCACCTGTTAAGACTTTAATCTTATCGCCTAATGCTTCAGACGTAAGTGGACCAGAAGCAAAAATAACAGTGCCTTCAGCAGGAATCTCAGTTACCTCTTCATTGTGAACTATAATATTAGGATGTCCCTTTACCTTCTTCGTCACCATTTCACTAAACAAATGGCGATCAACGGCCAAGGCACCACCGGCAGGTACAGCAGTTGCATCAGCACATTCCATAATCAGGGAACCTAAACGACGCATTTCTTCTTTTAAAAGACCTACTGCATTTTCAATATTGCCAGCTCGCAAAGAGTTACTACATACGAGCTCTGCAAATTGATCGGTTTGGTGCGCAGGAGAACTCTTCACGGGGCGCATTTCATATAAGTCTACATGAATGCCACGATTAGCAAGTTGCCAAGCCGCCTCAGAACCGGCTAGGCCCGCACCAATAACAATAACATTTTTATTATTCAACAGTTGTTTCCTCTTTTTTAGCTTTGCTAGATTTTTTAGATTCTTTAGATTTTTTAGATTCTTTAGATTCATTTACAGTTTCTTCACTAGCTTCGCTTTTTTTCTTTCTTGTTTTCTTTGGTGGTCTAGTTGGACATGTTTCATTGGAACAGAACTTTTTAGTTGTACCATTTTTATATGTCTTTTCAACCATAATAGAACCACATGTTTCACAGAAATCATGGGTTGGTTTATCCCATAATGTAAAGTCACATTGTGGATATCGATTACAGCCATAGAATAGACGACCACGGCGAGACTTACGCTCTACGATTTCCCCTTCCTTACATTTAGGGCAAGTTACACCTGTACCTACTGTAATAGGTTTAGTATTTTTACATTCTGGGAAGTTAGAACATGCTAGGAACTTACCATAGCGACCAAATTTATATACCATTGGGCTATTACAAAGTTCACACGTTTCATCACTTTCCATAGATGCAATTTCAATGCGATCCACATCGCTCGCATCTTCTAGCTCTTTAGCGAATACTTCATAGAAATCAGACAATACCTTTAGATATGTATCCTTACCAGATGCAATTGCATCAAGCTCTTCTTCAAGGTCTCGTGTAAAGCCAGTATTGATGATCTTTTCAAAGTACGCAATCAAGAAGTCTACTACTACAAAGCCTAACTCTGTTGGAATAAATTGTTTATTCGTGTTCTCTACATAGTTACGACTAACGATAGTATCTAAAATTGGTGCATACGTACTAGGACGACCAATACCGAGTTCTTCTAGTGTTTTGATAAGGCTCGCCTCAGAGTAACGAGGAGGTGGTTGCGTGAAATGTTGTTCAGGCAATACCTCTACCGTATGGGCTGCATCATTCTTTTTAAGAGCTGGCAATTGAGGAGCATCTTCTTTTTTCGCATCTTCATAAACGGCACTAAAGCCAGGGAAGATAACGCGAGATCCTGTCGCTTTAAATGTGTAATCATCATGAACAGTCAATTCAATAGTTGTAGATTCATTTTGTTGTGGTGCCATTTGGCTAGCCATAAAACGATTCCAAATCAATGTATATAACTTAAGCTCATCACGACTCAAGAAGGGCTCTACCATTTTAGGTGTTAACTCTAAAGATGTAGGGCGAATTGCTTCATGGGCATCTTGAGCAGAACCTTTTGCACCATACATATTAGGTTTAGAAGGATAATAATCTTCACCATAGTTATGAATAATATAATCCTTAGCCATGACCTGCATATCTTTAGAGATACGCGTAGAGTCTGTACGCATGTACGTAATCAAACCTACGTGACCATAGGAACCGATTTCAAGACCTTCGTAAAGATGTTGAGCAATCATCATGGTACGCTTTGCACCAAAGTTCAACTTACGAACACCATCCTGTTGCAACGTAGACGTTGTAAAGGGAGGTGCCGCTTTACGAGAACGTTTGCGCTTTTCAATATTTGTCACTACTGCATCGGCTCCGCCAATAGCATCTACTACGGCTTGCGCTTCACTTTCAGTAGTAATATCGATTTTTTCACCTTTAATATGAGTCAATTCTGCTGTGAAAGCCTCTTTTTTAGGCGTTTCAAAATTGCCTTCAATAGTCCAATATTCTTGTGGCACGAAAGCTTGAATTTCTCGCTCTCTTTCACAGATAAGTCGAACTGCAACGGATTGCACACGACCGGCACTAAGGCCTTTACAAACCTTTTTCCATAATAAAGGGCTCAATTTATAGCCTACGATGCGGTCCAATACACGGCGTGCTTGTTGGGCATCAACCATGTTCATATCGATAGTACGTGGAGATTCTAAGGCCTCTGCTACGGCATTTTTAGTAATCTCATTGAACGTAATACGACATGTAGACGTTGGATCTACATTTAATATGTACGCTAAATGCCAAGAAATAGCTTCCCCTTCGCGGTCAGGGTCAGTTGCGAGCAATACGGCGCTGCTTTCATCGGCGTAGGAAACGAGTTCATCAATAACCTTTTTACGAGTTACCAAATTACTATAACGGGGCGTAAAATCATGTTCGATATCGATGCCCATTTGAGACTTTGGCAAATCTCGTAAGTGGCCCATACTCGCCTTTACAACATAGTTAGGGCCTAAGAATTTTTCAATTGTTTTAGATTTAGCAGGAGACTCTACGATAACCAATACTTTGCCATCAGGATTATAAATGCGAGGTTCCCGTTGCTCTGGTGGCACGGACGTTTGTAATACAGATTTATCCCGTACAATCCCCATGGGAGTAAGGGCTTCTTTAGCAACTTTACGCTTTATCGTAGTACTCTCTTTCTTAGTACTTTTCTTTTTAGTATCTTTACTAGTACCAGCTACTTTTGGCTCGCCAATAACGATTGATCGTTTAATGGACAAGTATATCACTCCTAGTCATATTAATATAGCCTCTCGGCGGTTGATG
>OIFN01000280.1_pt1 | contig 22596 bp, 24 predicted proteins | sample 1582091 | NCBI WGS metagenome assembly OIFN01 (sample SAMN07501064, study PRJEB24779) | human gut metagenome
CCGCCATTGCCAGCCAGGAACGGCGCCAGCTCTGCCTCAACAATACCCAGAGCGTGACCATTCCCGCCCGGGCGCCTTGACGTGCCGGCGGTCACTGTCTGTACCGGTTCGGTAACTGGCTGCCCGGTGGCCCCTGTTCTGAATTTTGTCAGATGTGGTACCGCAATTGCGTAGCCGTGGGTTTTCGTGATCGTCTGCAGCGGTTCATCCAGCGACTGTCCTCTGAAACAGTCATAACGCGCCCGGGTGCTGGTATGATTACACTTCACGATAAACGGCGAAGTACTGTCGATAACGAAACGCTGGATGCCGCGCGCAATACGTTTCAATGTATTGACCGCCAGCGTCTTTTTGCGATCAAAGATGCTCGGCGCCGGGATGGACCAGTCGATGCATTCCGCAGCTGTGCGCCATGGTGCCAGTTTGCCAGCTAGCACCGCCGGTGATTTCGGATCTCCATGAGTGGCTTCCGGCCATACAATCGACTTCCCATCGCAGCGCATCACCATGAAGAACCGCTTACGGATGGTCGGTGCACCATAATCACATGCGCGCAGCTCGCGATACTCAACGGTGTAACCCAAACCGTTTACCAGCCGTGCTGCATCCTCGCTATCAAGCGAAATATTCAGAAATTCGCAGCATTCGGCCAGCGCCGGATGATCCGCTGAGATGCCAGTGGTCAGCATGCCAATGAATGCCTCAAAAGTTTCGCCAGCGCGGGCAGGATCTGGACGCATTTCACCAGCGAGCAGCGGCCCCCACGTTTTAAATTCTTCAACGTTCTCCAGCTTCATCACTCGGGGTTTAGCATCCAGCCCCCAGCGCAGAACCACCCAGGCCAGTCCGCGGATAGCTTTCTCGACAGGCTTAGCTCCTTTCGCCTTTGAAAAGTGACGGCAGTCTGGTGAAAACCACGCCAGTGCTACCGGGCGGCCAGCGGTCGCGACCTTTGGCCTGACTTCGTAAACCGATTCGCAATAGTGCAGCGTGTCCGGGTGATTAGTGGTATGCATCGCTACCGCGTTCGGGTCATGGTTAATCGCAATATCCACGCTGCGACCAATCGCCAGCTCAATGCCCGTTGAGGCACCACCGCCACCAGCAAAGTTATCAACGATGATTTCGCTCTCTCTCACGCGTATTTCTCCATGGCGCTGGCCAGCGAACGAGCCGCGGCGATAATTGACGGTACCGGCATTTTTTCCAGCCACATCCTGTTGATGTGGTGCTGCAGGCGACGCTGGTGGTGCGCCGGGAGTTCCCCGGCGTTTTCTACTTCTGACAGGACCATCGCTACTTCAGCGGGCCATACAGTTTCAGGCACGTCCACCAGCAGAAGGCTTTCCAATTCCTGAATGCGTTTGCAGGCATATTCCAGTGAAGGCTCCACTACCTTACCTCCACTTCAATCCGGGCGATGGCCGCGTCGGCCTTCTGTACCTCAGGATGTTCGTCATAGTCAGGCAGATAGCGGCGAGCGACAGCGGACAGAGAAACCAGAGCCGCAAGCAGGTCGTCGCGTTGCCCAGCAACTTTCGCATTCTCAATCGCTGCTTTCTCAAGCTGGGCTTTGTGTTTTTTGTACGCTTCAAAGGCATGCCAGGACTGGCCTCGGCGCACGCTGGCAGTGATATCTGCAACTTGTTCAGGCGTCAGCGTGGTCAGAGGCTGCACCGGGCAAATCAGCACCTGCCCGGCGTCCCAGTCGAAGCCAGCCTGAATAGACTCAACCTCGACGGAAGGTGTTGCTCCGATACCGCCTGGCGAATGGATGATGATCGTAATTGCAGGGTCACGGCGTTGCGTCAGTGGGTTAGACCAGATACGGGTCATCAGCTCAGAGAATTTAGAAAATTTCACACTGCACTCTCCTCAAACAGAACTTCGCCTTCAATCCCACCGACCTGATAAACGATCGAACCATCTTCCCGATATTCCATCGGTGCAGCGCTCCAGCCTTCCCCTTTGGGATCGTCATCGTCACCAACTTGAACAAAACCGCCAGCGACTACACGGGCCGGGTACATTTCGCCCTCAGTCCAGTATCCCTCGGTGTCTTTGATGCAGAGTATTTGCATTAAAGTGCTCATTTGCTGCCCCCCCTCAATCCGTTTGAACTCAATAACCCAAACCCATGGATTGGAATTCCAGGATTCTTCGCCGTAGATGGATTTCCAGAGGGTTACGAATGAGCCGCGGGCGCTCAATTGATGCTGTGTCCAGCCTGGCTGATAGTGCTGCCAGAATCCACCTCGCAGCGTCCCTACTCCTTCGGCCTGAGCATCGCGCTCGCTGATAGCGTTTAATCGCTCCACACGCAAATCAGTGATTTCCAGCAGAATCCGGCTGGCCCAGCGCGGCATGTGAATTGATGGCGTCCAACCTTCTGCAGGCCTGCTTGAATCAGGGTAATCCGCCTTGTAATCACAAAGATCCGCAGCTTTTGAAATGCCCTTCTGTATCTCCTCAATTTCTTCTTCAGAAAGCCAGAAACCATTGAATGTTTCGCGAACCCATATGCGATGCCCCGGCTTACCAAATGCGCTGTTCAAATAGTTTCTCGCCGACAGCTCCCCGGCCAATTCATTGCCAGCCAGCTCGCACCCAAGGTTTTTATCTAATACCGGAAACTTTACCGGGCGCCGTGTCTGCGTCTTCCGTCCGTCGAGAATGGCGCGCACCATCTCAGCGTTAAAAATCATTCCGCGCTCGATCATTTGCATACTCCCGAATCTTTCCGATGGCTGAATCTCTGGAGGTCAAAATCAATGGTCGCCCGCTGGTCGCGGAACAATCCAAGCCGTCCGTAGCGGATGACCTTTCCGGTTCTGACTGCAGCCTGAAAATATCGGCCTGCGGTATCCCGGCACATGCGTAGTTCGGCACAAGCTTCTTTCACCGTCAGGCGCCCTTTTTCGCGGGTTAGTTTGATAATCGCCTGGACGCAGGCCTGTTTTTGTTCTCGTGATTTGTTAGCCATGGCCCCTCACTTAACAACGCGCAAATGGCGTACGTTTTTGCGAAAACTATCCCAGTCAAAATTTACCCACATGCCGCCGTCCATCTGGAGACGGTCAAGGATCCTTGCCCCGAGGGTTTCCGTCAGCGATTCGTAGTTAAGGTTGGTCAGAATGCCGACAGGTCGCATGGACGACAAACGTCGGTCGATAACCTGATTCAGGATGACCTTTTCACCGCTGCTGCCGCGCTGAATGCCAACCTCATCCAGGATGAGAAGGTCTACACGACACAAATCGTCCAGCAAAGACGCCTCCGACTGCCCGCCGTCGTAACATTCCCGAACGCGCAACATCAGATCCGGGATGGTCACCACCAGCACAGAGTGACCACCAGCCAACAGGTGATTACCGATTGCCGCCGCCAGATGATTTTTTCCGGTACCAGGTGCACCGCTGAATACGAAGCTGGCAAACCCTGAACCGAAATTCTGTGCATAGCTTTTTGCCATCGTGAGCGCCCGACGCTGCCCATCCGACTCAACCTGATAGTTAGCGAATGTGCAGCCGCGGTGTAGATCCTGAATTCCAGCACGTCCAAAGATTTTCTCTGCACGTGCTCGCTGGTTTTGTTTTTCCAGTTCCTCACAGCGCTTACGGCCTTCTTCGGCTTGCCAGGCACGCCATTCATCAACGCTGCCGAATTTTGGCTGAACGCCAGGGGGAATGAGTTTTTTCAGTCGATCCAGTGCATTCCCGGTACCAATCATGTTTTTCATCGCTACCCCCTGAATCCCGATGGGATGGTTTTGTCAGGTTCCGAAATCTGATTGGGATCTCGTGCGCCTGGCACCTGCTGAATCGCCCACGGTTCGCTAAAATGCATACCAGGGCCAAAAAACGTTTTCGCCTGTTTCACGTACTGCGTGTTGAGGATTCCCTCGGCTTTAACGAAAGCCGCGTAACGCACCACTCCTGCGAAGATTTCCGCCGTAGTGGTTCCATCCCTGATTCGGGCATTCCAGGCTTTGAAAGCATCTGACTTGCTGTTTCCCCCTGCCCGCTTGGGATAAACCGACCAGACCTGCTCAAAATCATTCGGGTATATTTTTTGAGGTTCAGGTTTATCGCCTTCGTCCTGGTTCTGATCGTCAGGGGGTGTGGCGGAGCCATGCCCCGAACTATCTTCCTCCTGATCCTGTTCCTGCTCCTGATCCTGGTTAAGGAACGGTTCGAGAACCCTTTCGGAACCCTTTAGTTTTGCGATACCAATGTGGGATATTGCCGAGGCTAAAACCCGCGCCAGTTCTGGCTTCACCGTAGATTTGTCCGGGACCTGATCAAACAAACGAAGTGCTGCAATTCCCTGGTTTGGGTTTTCAACTGAATTCCAGGTCAGAAAGTTACGAATTAGCACCCATTTCGATGACGAATCACGCGTTGCGAAACCGTTAGCCGATAGCTCATCAAACCCTTTCGAAACCCTTTCAGGAGTCCAGGCTAAGTCTTCCGAAACATATCCATCAGGCAGCCGGAAACACCCAATCATGTTCGTGTGTTGCCCGGTGAGCAGATACAGCGCCAGCAACCTGGCATCATCCGATACCCGGCGCATTCCATCGCTTATCCAAAATGATGTATGCACCTTGCCGTAATCACGCATAGAGACCCCGTTGTTGCTTAAACTGGTGTGTTTTCATCACCAAGCACCCACCGCAAAGCCGCTGCGTATTCGCCGCTGGCGGTTTGAAGTTGCTGGGTGATTTCCCTACGGGATTTGAGACGCGGCTTTGTGTCGCCGAGGACAGCGCGCTGGCGGCGAGCTTTCTCGTGGCCAGTTACACCCTCTGCAGCTGCCTCTAACTGTTTGACCGTTTCCCGTTGCTTTTCCGGTGGCATATCGACCAGCTGACGAGCTTGAGTGACAGTGACTTTTCCAGCCTCAACCGCCGCCTGGACGGCCTGCGTAGCATCCAGTAGAGCCACGGTTGCCTGGACCGTTTTTACGCTGCAGCCAAAAAGCAGGGCAATGTCATTTTCGTCATGACCGTATTCCATCTGCTGAACCATTTTTTTTGCCCGGCCCAGTGGGGTATCTGGTTGCGTTATCTCGTTTTCACTGACCATGTATTTGGCCATTTGAATTGCCGAGCCGCGCTTAGCTATACCGGGTACCGGCCAGGGTTCCAGCCCTGCTCGCTTTCTCCTGGCGTTTGCTTCCATAGCGTTCTTTACGCGCTGCCGACCTGCAACCACGCAGGTTTTCCCTGTCTCTGGGTCCTTCCACACGATAATCGGTTCGAGTACCCCAAGCTCCATGATGTTGAGGATCACAGCTTCATTAAGCGGTAGGTGTACTCGTTCATCGTAAAGCGGGTGTGTTGTATCGGTAACCAGATGCAAACTTTCCGGTTCGAAAAAAAGAACATTGCTTTTGCCGCTGGCGCCGTATGCGTCGATAGAATTTTTAGCCATGGGCGCCCTCGTGATTGATATTCAGTTGGTGAGTGTTCATAATTTCCCCTGTGAATTGATCCTGTTAATTCGCAACGAAAGCCGTAGGTGTTGCAGCACCGCGGCTTTCACCTTTATGAATTCCAGCATCACGTCACCCCCAGCATTGAAGTGACAATGGCCATCAGTGGCGCTGTTAACTCCGGGTCTATCCGGAACATCTCGACAATTCCCTCGCTCAGTTCTTTCAGCTTCTGATGGCGTGGTGCCCTCATAGCAACGGCAACCTTTGCTTCGCTGGTTTCTTTTTCCAAACGAGCCAGACGGGACATAAAATTGTCACCGGGCAAAAGACGGTGACGGTATTCCAGCGGGAGAACGGCCAAGATCGCCGGTGTAAGAAGACGCACGTTCTCGCGATACCTCTCAGATTCAGCCGGGTTGTCCAGGTAGCGAAAAAGCTTCTGTCGGGCTCGGCTTATGTCATCAGGAAAGTCGATCTCCTCGCCGCCCTGCTGTCGCCATTCCTCGACGATATAAGCAGAAACAACATCCTGCCCTGTAACTGCAGCCCAGGCGCGAACGGCAGAACGAATGCCGTCATGATCCGCCACTCTCAACTGATTTCGCTTTATCAGAGCTCCAGCGTTGAATCCGGTATTTTGTTGAAAGGAAAGTGTTTGCATGGTCAGCCTTCCTGGTTTGGTAGGCCGTCGGTCGGGTTTGGGTATGACATAGGGTCTACCTCATGAGGGGTTACTTCCCAGTTAAGGATCTGGCAAAGAGGAATAACGCGCCTTGGTGGAATGTTCCCTTTTCTCAGCCATTTACCTACAGCCTGAGAGGAAACACCGAGCTTTTCGCCAATGCCGACCTGTGACATGCGGTTACTAATTTTTTCTTTGGTTTGTTTGTCCATCTAGGTTTTCCAGCTTCAAGTGATAGTGGCTGGAGAATATCATTTAAAACTTTAGGTTCCAACAAAAATCAAACCAATAGTTCTGATGAATTGCGAAACCATTGGTTGTAAAATGAAAAAATGAATAAAAATTCTCACCCAGTGTTTGCCAAACGAGTCCAGCAGGTAATGGATGAAAACGGCTGGACAATGGCCGATCTCTCTCGGCGCGTGATGCTTTCGCACACATCGGTGCGGAAGTGGGCTACTGGCGCTTCTGTAGCGAGTGGTGAACGCCTTAAAAGACTTTCAGCGGCGACCGGAAGGCCTGAGCATTGGTTTTTCATGGACCCTGACGACGATGATGCAAATTCTTCAAACAGTGTTCCGCGGGTTCTGGATGAGAGAGAAGAGACCCTCCTTTCGCTCTTCAACCAATTACCAGAGGCTGAAAAGCTGCGTCTGATCCTGCACACCAAATCAGTGCTTCATGAATTGGACCATCTTAAGAATGATGTTTTCGACATCATCAACGATTTAAAGAAGTAGTGGTTTAGCCCTCCCAAACGAAAAGACACCTGCTGGGTGTTTTTTTTAACCTCAAAATGAAACCAATAGTTCTATTTTGGCTTTACACGTCGAACCATTGGTTGTATCTTTCTTCTCATCGACAACAAACGCATTGTTGTCAGGTGGTAAACGTTCCGCTGGCCGGCGACAAGGCAGAGGTTGAAATGAGTAAGCAAGGCATCAGAGCCCTGATCATTTCGGCAGTTATCGGGCTCATCTTCTGGGTTTTATTCATCATATGCATTGCGGGGGTTATCTATGGTTAATCCAGTTCCAAACAGCGGTCGCGCAATACCAATGCGTAATCCGCGCACCGGCGCGCCCTGGTCTGTTTCATACGACCATGTTCGCAAAACCTATTTCCATGAACCGCAGGGAAATCTGCGCTTTATCCGTCAGCCCTTTTACTCAAGGGAGCTTGCGCCCTATCTCGTTCCGGCAGGTACCCACTGATGAGCACAATGTTCGCTCTGGTGATAACCGTCGGCATGCTTATTGGCGGTAATCAGGATGTTTTGCTGGGTGTATATGACAGCGAGAAAGCATGTGAGGAAGCTGCTGTTGAACAAGGTGTAAAGGGCGAATGCCTGCCATTGAAAGGCGTTCTGGCTGAACACCCCGCCGGATTCACCGCACAGATGTAGGAGGCGTTATGCAGAAACGATGTGCGTATTGCCGCAAGGCACTGGAGGAAGGAAAAGTAGTGAAGATGACCATTCTCATCATTCACGGCACGCAGTTAGTACCACGTGAAAGAATGTATTGCTCGAAACGTTGTGGCGAATACGACGCCATGGCCAACGAGGCCTAACGTAAAACCCGCCGAAGCGGGCTGTACGTCCGGTGCCACCGACCAAAGTTACACCGGAAATTACCAAAACCAATGAACACCCGATGGGCGCTATCAATGGCCCGGGGATTCTAACACCCAAAATTGAGGCTATCACATGGAATATTTTTATCTGATAAAGGCAACTCAAAAATCGGGTAAAGCCGATGCCATTATCTGGCGTTCCGCAAAATCTGAAGCTCGCGCGCAGCTGCAGTTGGACGTTGACCTGGAAGATGCAGAAATCGAAACCGGGCGCGGCAAAGACTACCTGAAACCTATTCGCACCGATTTCCCGGTATTTAATGACCTTCCCGCTGAAGGTGTTCTGGATTTTGAATGGTGCAAGCGCTATCAGCTCGGCGACGACCAGCGCACCTGGCAGGTTATCCCGGGGGCTGTTGCTAGTTCAACCACCGTTGTTGAAGATGAGATCGTTAATGATGATTCAGACGAAAACGATTCGGATGCTTCAGACGATACGGTTTCAGGCGATGAAAACTCCCTCTACAACCTCGCAGAGATGCCCTTCCGCATTCAGCTGCTGGCACAGTATATGGCAGAAGAAAGACACGTTTATCACATCAGCATCCCGCATCGCGGGCGCCTTTCCGCTTTAGAAATGGATACAGATAATTCGGCAGTTCAGGATCTCATTCTTGCCGCTGAAAGTATTCCTGAAATAAAGAAATACGACATGCCAGCTTTGTGGAAATTTACGAGCGCGAATAAAAAGGTCTTCCCTGAAGGTAAGCGCCACGAACTTGGCAAGCGTATACAGTTTGCGAAATTGTGGTTCGAAACCAATGCTATCGATCGCGGCATCCTTACAAGGGAATGGTCAGCTGGCAATCAGATTTCAGCAGTTCCCCATGCTGCCCCTCACGCTATACCCGAACGCTATAAACGCGCCGTAACGCAGAATATCGCGAATCTGGCTATTGAGATCGCTATTGCTCAACTGTACCCGGATGCAGAGCCGGGAAAAATCAGCCGCCCTCAACTCATCGGTGCCAAAGAGCTGGTAGACAGGAAAGAGGATGTGCATGTTAAGGCGGTCAAGATTCTGAGCAAAACTACAGACATTCTCGATTACGACGCAAATAGCATATTCGGCGTCACACGGGCCATTAAATGGAATGGCGAAGAAAGCACGTCAGAACTACGGGCAATGGTTCGTAACTGGCTTGCGGCTAATGGCATGTATGAAAACGGCGAGCGCTCAAAAGGCTATCCGGAGTGGGAAGAAGATCCACGTGCTGGCCGTCACTCAAGCAGTACAGATTTAACCCGGGAGGATGTCGACAGGAAACTTGCTGCTGACCGTGGTGAATACGTCGAAGGCATCAGCGACCCAAGCGATTCCAAATGGGTTCACGAAGACCTGATCAAAAAGAGGCAGCCTGAAGTCGCCAGGATCAGTACCACCGTGTTCTCCATTGAAGGCCTTATGGCCTCTCCTGCCCCAAAAAGCGACAACGAAGAGGCCACCAGCGATGTGCAGATGGAAGAGGCTCAGCAGGTCAAAGACGAAGCTGATAATCCGGTACCGGCAGGCGAAAGCGCTAATGCAGATGCTGAAAAAACAGATGCCGTAAACGCACGCAAAATTTTAACTGAGCGCTGTCCTGACCTGGCCGCTGCGATTCTGCAGGACCAGGAACCAACAATCACGCCTGAAGATTCCGCCGAAGAACCAGACCAGGAACTTACAGCGACAGTATGGCCAGAATACTTCGAGCCTGGCCGATATGAAGGTGTACCGAACGAGGTTTATCACGCCGCCAACGGTATCAGCTCCACGATGGTTAAAGATGCCCGGGTATCGCTGATGTATTTCGAAGCGCGCCATGTCTCAAAAACTATCAATAAGGAACGCTCGCCGGTTCTGGATATGGGCAACCTGGTGCATGCGCTGGCACTGCAACCGGAAGACATGGATAAAGAGTTCAGCGTCGAGCCCGAAATCCCGGAAGGTGCATTCACCACCACGGCTACGATCCGCGCCTTTATCGACGAGCACAACGCCAGCCTGCCGCCGCTGTTGAGCGCCGACGATATCAAAGCATTACTGGATGCACATAACGCCACCCTGCCCGCGCCGTTCCCGCTTGGGGCATCCGTTGACGAATCCTATGCGTCATATGAGCAACTCCCGGAAGAGTTCCAGCGCATCGAGAATGGGACTAAGCATACCGCCACGGCGATGAAAGCCTGCATCAAAGAATACAACGCCACCCTGCCCGCGCCGGTTAAAACCAGCGGCAGTCGCGACGCATTGCTGGAACAGCTGGCAATCATTAACCCTGACCTGGTCGCACAGGAAGCCCAGAAGCCGCAACCACTGAAAGTCTCCGGTACCAAAACGGATCTCATTCAGGTTGTGAAATCGGTTAAGCCGGATGCAGTGTTTGCCGATGAGCTGCTGGATGCATGGCGCGAGAATCCAGCAGCAAAAGTGCTGGTTACCCGCCAGCAGCTGGCTACGGCACTGGCCATTCAGAAAGCACTGTTGAATCACCCGACCGCCGGCAAGTTGTTGACGCACCCGAGCCGTGCCGTCGAGGTGAGCTATTTCAGCATTGATGAGGAAACCGGGCTGGAAGTTCGCGTGCGTCCTGACATTGAGATAGACATGGGCGGCCTGCGCATCGGAGCGGACCTGAAAACCATCAGTATGTGGAACATCAAGCAGGAAGGCCTGCGCGCAAAGCTGCACCGGGAAATCATCGAGCGCGATTACCACCTGAGCGCGGCTATGTACTGCGAAACCGCAGCCCTTGACCAGTTCTTCTGGATATTCGTTAACAAAGACGAGAACTACCACTGGATCGCCATCATCGAGGCATCCGAAGAACTACTGGAACTCGGCATGCTGGAATACCGCAAAGCTATGCGCGCGATCGCGAACGGTTTCGACACTGGCGAATGGCCGGCGCCAATCACTGAGGATTACGCCGAAGAACTCAACGATTTTGATTTGCGCCGTCTCGAAGCGCTGCGCGTACAGGCATAAGGGGATATGACGATGGAAAACACCAATATTGTTACCACTGAGCAACAGGCTCCAAATACCATTTCTGCCAGTAACGCCATCTTCAACGTGCAGGCGCTCGGCCAGCTAACGGCATTTGCAAACCTGATGGCAGATTCTCAGGTGACGGTACCTGCACACCTCGCGGGTAAACCAGCCGATTGCATGGCGATCGTTATGCAGGCAATGCAATGGGGCATGAATCCCTACGCAGTAGCGCAAAAAACGCATCTGGTAAACGGTGTGCTTGGGTATGAAGCCCAATTGGTCAATGCGGTAATCGCCAGCTCAAGCGCCATTCATGGCCGCTTTCACTATCGTTACGGAGGCGACTGGGAGCGCTGCACCAGGACTCAAGAGGTCACCCGGGAAAAGCACGGCAAAAACGGGAAATACAATGTCACCGAGCGTGTACGAGGCTGGACAGATGAGGACGAAATCGGGTTGTTTGTCCAGGTCGGCGCGATTCTGCGCGGTGAATCAGAAATCACCTGGGGGGAGCCACTTTATCTCTCTGGAGTCGTCACACGTAATTCTCCTTTGTGGGTTTCTAACCCGAAACAGCAAATCGCTTATCTGGGCGTCAAATACTGGGCGCGGCTGTATTGCCCGGAAGTCATCCTGGGTGTTTACAGCCCGGATGAGGTTGAACTAAGGACCGAGCGAGAAATAAACCCGGCGCCGGCGCAAAGAATGTCTGTGGCAGAGATCACCAACGGAACAGACATCACCACCAGCGCGCAGGATTCAGCTCTCAATATTGATTCCCTGGCAGATGATTTCCGTGACCGCATTGAGCGCGCCGAATCGGTCGATGCAGCAAAAGCCATCAGGGCGGATCTGGATAAAGAGAAAGCAGTGTTGGGCACTGTTCTCTTCACCGAGCTGAAAGGTAAAGCGGTACAGCGCTACTTCATGGTTGATGCACGAAACAAAGTTGAGGCCGCCATAAATTCACTCCCTAACCCGGGGGATCAGGAAGCCGAAACTTTATTCGCGAAGGCAGAAAGCACCCTGACCTCATCGCGCCGCCACCTCGGTGATGAACTGTATGACCAGTTCCGCATCACCCTGGATGACATGAAACCGGAATACATTTGCTAACCAGAGAGGGAGGGGAAACCCTCCCTGATAAGGAATGTGTATGCGACTGATAAACCGAAGCAAACAATCGCCGCTGGGGCGCCAGGCATGCGATGCGGCACTGGCGAGGCACGTTGAACTCTACGGCAATTATGGGCGCCAGAAAACAAAGCGGACCTACACCGTGATCGTCCAGGGTTCAAAAATCACTGTAGAGATTGTTAATCGTAAATCCAGTTATGTGGCTACCGCCATGAACTGCGCGCGCAGGTTGCGTCATTTACCGGGCCAATTCTCCTGATATCGGAATATCACCCTATAGGGCTTTAGTGGCTCATATTAATCAAACTGGAGGTTTACATGGGACAGCTCGTTAGCTTAGAAGACTGGGCTTCCGGTCCTAATGGGTTTAAGCATCCGCCATCCAGAGCGTCGCTGCACAGAATTGCAAAAACGGGACAAACGATCCCAAGGGCGCTAAAGCTTGGTCGGCGATGGGTTATAGATGAAGATGCAAAATTCATAGGCCTAATCACATCGCCGGTTCTACCCCCCCGCATGCCGAAAGCGGTTAAAACGCTAATGGAGCGAGTAATTAATGGCAGCCAGATCACGTGATCATAGAGTTAATATTCCAAATCTTTATTGCAAATTGGATAAACGTAACAGCAAAACCTACTGGCAATACCGGCACCCTTTAACCGGTCAGTTTATCGGGTTTGGCACTGATCAGGATGCGGCCAGTCAGGCCGCAACTGAACTTAATCGCCTGCTGGCACAACAGGAAACAGCTCAGTCGTTTGCCCTCATAGATATGGTGAATCATAAAAAGGTTAATTCAAAAAAGTCCATACGGATGCGGGTATGGATAGACCGTTATCTGAAGATACAAGAGGAGCGACTCAGTGATAACGAAATAAAAATTAATACGCTCAAATCGAGAAAGACATGTGTCGGTGTTCTTGTACACCGGATGCCTGATGTTGGGATACAGGAAGTAACCACGAAAATGCTTGCGGCCATTACCGACGAATATAAAGCCAAAGGTAAAGCACGAATGGCACAAACGCTTCGAAGCGTCTGGATCGATTTGTTCAAGGAGGCACAACATGCGGGCGAAGTTGAGCCAGGATACAACCCGGCACTGGCTACCAGAAAAGTCGTTGCTCGAGTTAACCGCTCTCGACTGAATTTTGAAATGTGGCAAGCGATCTTTGAAGCGGCCAGCAATATGGCCCCGTATGTTCAAAACTCCATGCTGTTGGCGATAGTCACCGGACAAAGGCGCGGTGATCTCGCCAAAATGAAGTTCTCAGATGTTTGGGACGGGTACCTACACGTTAAGCAGCAAAAGACAGGTGTGAAACTTGCTATTCCACTCAGTTTGCGCAGTGAGGTGCTGGACATTAGCCTGGCACAAGTGATCAAGCGCTGTCGGGATCGGGTTGTTAGCCCGTGGCTTCTTCACCACGTAACGTCCAGCGGGAAAGTAAAAGCCAGCGATCAGGTTGGCGATAACAGCCTTAGCGTTTCCTTCAAACTCGCAGTGGATAGCACCAACCTTTCCGTTGAAAGAGGGAAAACAATGCCTACTTTCCATGAGCAGCGCTCGCTGTCCGAACGTCTGTACGAGGCTCAGGGAATCAACACCCAACAGCTGTTAGGGCACTCATCGGAAAAAATGACCGCGCAGTATCATAACGATCGAGGTCTCGACTGGGTGAAAGTGAAGGTATAGCTACGTGAAAAATTGGGCCGTACCCCCATGCAAATTTAGCAAAATTTAAAGATTTATTTTGGGGAAAAGTTTTGGAGGGATTTTGGGGAAGAAAAAAAAGACAAAAAACCGGGCGCTGCGCCCGGTATTCTTCTACTCGTCAAAACGCTCGACTAACTCAGCCCGCGGTTTTCCAGCATCGGCTCAATCTGCGGATCGTGTCCGCGCCACTGGCGATAAAGTTCAGCTAAATCAGTGCTATTGCCGCGAGACAAAATCGCTTCGCGGAAACGCTGGCCGTTTTCACGGGTTAAACCACCCTGCTCAACGAACCACTGATAGCCGTCATCCGCCAGCATCTGCGTCCACAGGTAAGCGTAATAGCCTGCCGCGTAGCCGCCGCCGAAAATATGCGAAAAGTAGCTGCTACGATAGCGCGGCGGCACGGCGGCCAGATCCATATTCTCCGCACGCAGGGACGCGGCTTCAAACGCATCGACATCGTCCGGGAGTTTATCCTCCCTCACGCTATGCCAGTGCATATCCAGCAGCGCCGCTGCGAGCAGTTCGCTCATGTCGTAGCCTTTATTAAACTTCGCCGCGCGGAACATGCTGTCGCGCAGCGCGGCCGGCATGATTTCCCCGGTTTGATGATGCCGCGCATAGTGGGCAAAGACCTGCGGCTCGCTGGCCCAATGTTCATAAATCTGCGAAGGAAACTCAACAAAATCGCGCGGCGTATTGGTTCCCGACAGGCTGGCATACTTCTGGCTGGCAAACAGGCCGTGCAGGGTATGCCCAAATTCGTGAAATAAGGTGATGACCTCATCCCAGGAAAGCAGCGCGCTATGTCCGGCTTTGGGTTTCTGGTAGTTACAGACGTTATAAATTACCGGATGCTGAGCACGCAGGGTGGATTGTTCAACAAATACGCCCATCCACGCCCCGCCGCTTTTGCTGTCCCGCGAGAAGTAGTCGCCGTAGAACAGCGCAATGCCCTCTCCGTTAGCGTCGATAATTTCCCATACCTGCACGTCCGGATGATAAACCGGAATATCGAATCGCTCGACAAAGCGAATACCGAACAGCTGTGTCGCCGTCCAGAACACGCCGTCGCGCAGGACGCGGTCGAGGGCAAAATAGGGCTTGAGCTGCGCTTCATCGATGGCAAATTTCGCCCTGCGCACCTGCTCGGCGTAATAGAGCCAGTCCCACGCCGCCGCGCGGAAATCACCGCCTTCATTATCAATAACTTGCTGAATATCCGCCAGCTCCTGCTCGGCCCGCGCCTTCGCCGCCGGGGCGATTCGCCGCATAAAGGCAAACGCCTCTGCCGGATCGCCCGCCATCTGATCGGCCATTGACCAGCTGGCGAAGTCATCAGCGCCCAGCAGCTGCGCTTTGCGCGCGCGGAGCTCCGCTAGCCGCAGTACCAGCTCGCGAGTGTCATTCGCATCGCCCTTCTGATTTCGCGTCCAGCCTGCTGCAAACAAATTCTCTCGCGTCTGCCTGTCCTGCAGCGAAACCAGCGCGGGCTGCTGGGTCGTATTGAGTAAAGGCAGCAGCCAGCGACCACCTAATCCCTTCTCCTGCGCGGCTTCTGCCGCTGCGCTTATCTCATCGTCGCTAAGCCCTGCGAGCTGATGAGCGTAATCCACCACCAGACCGCCAGATTTTACCGCCGCCAGCAGGCGCTGCTGAACCTGGCTTTGCAGCGCTGCCGCTTCGGTATTCAGCGCGCGAAGCGCCGCTTTTTGATCGTCCGCAAGCGTGGCTCCCGCAAGGGTAAAGCGTTGCCAGGTCACCTCCAGCAGACGTCGGGATTCGGCGTCAAGGGAGAGCGACTCTCGCCGCTCCCACACCTGCTTCACGCGTTGAAAAAGGGCATCGTTGAGCCAGATATCATTCGCCAGTTCCGCCAGCTCAGAGGAAAACTGCTCATCAAGCGCCTGAATGGCCGGATTGGTCTCCGCGCCCGCCATAGCGAAGAAGACGTTGGTTACCCGAGCCAGCAGCTGGCCGCTCTGTTCCAGGGCTTCCAGCGTGTTGGCAAAATCAGCCGGCTGCGGGTTATTCGCGATAGCGGCAATCTCTGCGCGCTGGCGACGAACGCCCTCGTCGAAGGCCGGACGGTAATGACTCACGTCAATCAAATCGAAACGCGGCGCCAGATAAGGCAGCAGACTGACGCTAAAAAAAGGATTGTTCTCCGACATCTTCATCTCCTGAACACGATTATTCTGTAAGATTAGGCAACTCATTGATTGACCGCAATGATTACTCTGTTCACCGCCGCGTTCGGCGGAGAGGTCTGGTGATTTCCATTACCCGTCGCCGGGATCGCGTGCTATGGTATGAAGACACAAAAATCGTTGAGGAACAGTAAGATGATTATCCTGGTTACCGGAGCAACAGCGGGTTTTGGTGAAAGCATAACTCGCCGTTTTATCGCTAACGGTCACAAAGTGATTGCCACCGGGCGTCGCGAAGAACGCCTGAAAACGCTTAAAGATGAGCTGGGCGAGAACCTTTATACCGCCCAGCTGGACGTGCGCAACCGTGCAGCCATTGAAGAGCTGATTGCCGGACTGCCGGCAGACTGGCAGGCGATTGATGTTCTCGTCAATAATGCCGGGCTGGCGCTGGGACTGGAGCCCGCGCATAAAGCCAACATTGAAGACTGGGAAGACATGATTGACACCAATAACAAAGGGCTGGTGTATATGACCCGCGCCGTTCTGCCGGGAATGGTTGAGCGTAATCGCGGCCACGTAATCAATATCGGTTCGGTCGCCGGCGCCTGGCCTTATGCTGGCGGTAACGTCTACGGCGCGACCAAAGCGTTTGTGCGTCAGTTCAGCCTCAATCTTCGTACCGACCTTCACGGTACCGCCCTTCGCGTGACCGATATTGAGCCCGGCCTGGTCGGCGGCACCGAATTCTCTAACGTGCGCTTTAAAGGTGATGATGCTAAAGCCGAGAAAGCTTACGAAAATACTCAGGCTCTGACTCCGGAAGACGTCACTGAAGCGGTCTGGTGGGTCGCAACCCTGCCAAAACATGTCAACATTAATACCCTGGAAATCATGCCGGTCAGCCAAAGTTTTGCCGGACTGAACGTGCACCGCCAGGGCTAAGCTCTGTAACCCGGCCCGCGGGCCGGGTCTGGGCTGGAAGACAAAAAACGCGTAAAATAGCGCAAATACCTCATATAAAAGTAATCATCCATGGCCGCAGAAGCACAACTGAATCCGACACAGCCCGTTAATCAGCAAATTTATCGTATCCTGCGTCGGGATATCGTCCATTGTCTGATCCCGCCAGGCACACCTCTTTCGGAAAAAGAAGTCTCCGTGCGCTTTGACGTTTCCCGGCAACCGGTACGCGAAGCTTTTATAAAACTGGCTGAAAATGGCTTAATTCAGATCCGTCCGCAGCGCGGCAGCTATGTGAATAAAATCTCGCTCTCGCAGGTGCGTAACGGCTGTTTTGTCCGCCAGGCCATCGAATGCGCCGTGGTGCGCCGCGCCGCAGGAATGGTGAATGATGAACAGCTCTACCAGCTTGAGCAAAATCTCAATCAGCAGCGTACGGCGGTGGAGCGGCAGCAGTTAACGGATTTTTTCCAGCTGGATGACGAATTTCACCAGAAGCTCTCGCAAATCGCCGACTGCCAGCTCGCCTGGGATACCGTCGAGAATATTAAAGCCACCATTGACCGGGTGCGCTATATGAGCCTCGATCATGTGACCCCGCCCGATATGATGCTGCGTCAGCACTATGATATTTTCCAGCCGCTGGTCGCCCGCAATCCGGATGCGGTTGAAAAAGCCATGCGCCTGCATCTGCAAGAAATTAGCGAGTCCGTGCTGCTTGTTCGTCAGGAAAACAGCGACTGGTTCAGCGAGGAATAAAACGAGTTGCGGCAGAACAGGTTATCTGCCGCGAGAGATTGACTTACCTGACAACCAGAACCGGTATTTTAGCGTGACGTAAAATCGACTCAGCGTTTGAACCAAGAAGATGAGTGGATATACCCGGCTTGCGGGAACCAATAACGATAACGTCAAAATCCTCATTGCCGCTCACCGCCAGAATTTCATCGCGCACGTTGCCAAAGACCACTCTGGAATGAATCCGCTCGGCGGGAATGGAGAACAGACGGGATATCGTCTTCATCTTTTTCTCCGATTCCTCACGCATATAGGCCTCAAACTTACGTATATCGGCCGCAAAACCGCGTAAAATTGAGCTGCTGCTGTTCGGCAGAACGTTGAGCAGCGTAATCTCCCCTTCATCCGCTGATGCTAAAAACTCAGCATGGCGAACCGCTTTGTCACTTAAATCCATTTCAAAAACGTCTACGGGCAGCAAAATTTTTTTGTACATAGGCCGTTCTCCTTTTTTCTGAGGAAACTTAGTAAGTTAACTCATCATGCCATATTTACTTCACCAGGAGAATGAATAATCATCCAGATAAATATTTAATTCATTAAAATAAACACCAGTTATTTATACTTAACTTTTGTTAGATAAAGTTATGTATATTCAACGATCTGGATCAAAGATTGCGCCTGACGGGAAATATATTTCTGGCGGGAAAAGCGTTCAGGGATAAAGCGTGAGGGCAATGCCGCCGGGACCGGCGGCACGCGGGTGAAATAAATTAGTTTGCCTGAGCCCAGGCCGCTACGGTCGCTTTTGCGCCGTGCTGCTGCAGGGATAAATAAGCGCGAACCACCGCGTTCACGAAACGGCTCTCCTGGGGCAGAGTGGCACCGAAAATAGCCTCAATACCCAGCAGCGCGCGCACGCGTTCTTCGCCGTCTGCGCTATTCTGTACGGTTTGCGCAATCACCGGCAGTAAAGGATCGGAGATTTCAATCGCCTGCCCCTGGTCATCCACCCCGCTGACATAGCGCATCCAGGCCGCGACGCCCATTGCCAACAGCGTAAAGTCGCCGCCATGCGCCAGGTGCCAGCGAATCGAATCCAGCATCCGCTGCGGCAGTTTCTGACTGCCGTCCATCGCTATCTGCCAGGTGCGGTGCTTCAGCGCCGGGTTGCTATAGCGCTCGATCAGCAGACCGGCATAGCGTGCCAGATCCACACCCTGCACGTTCAGCGTCGGCGCCTGTTCCTCCAGCATCAGCGCACGCGCGGCGCGACGGTAGTTTTCGTCCTGCATACAGTCATTAATATGCTGGTATCCCGCCAGATAGCCCAGCCAGGCAAGAAACGAGTGGCTGCCGTTCAGCATGCGCAGCTTCATCTCTTCAAAGGGCAGCACGTCCGACACCAGCTCAGCGCCGGCTTTTTCCCACTGCGGACGACCGGCGACAAAGTTGTCTTCAATGACCCACTGACGAAACGGTTCGCAGGCGACGCCGGCCGGGTCGCGAACACCGGTGAGCTGTTCAATTTTCTCCAGCGTTTCGGCAGTCACCGCCGGTACGATGCGGTCAACCATGGTAGAAGGGAAAGTGACACTTCGCGCAATCCACTCGGCTAATTCGGCATCGACGGCGCGGGCATAGGCGCAGACGACATTACGCATGACGTGACCGTTTTCCGGCATATTGTCGCAGGACATCACGCTGAAAGCCGGCAGACCTGCCGCCTTACGGCGTGCCAGCGCTTCTACCACCACGCCCGGCGCGGATTTCGGTTGATGAGGGTTTTGCAAATCGGCAACAATCAACGGGTGATCTAACCGCAGTTCACCGCTGGCCGGCGAGTGGCAGTAGCCTTTTTCGGTAATGGTCAATGACACAATAGCGACCTGAGGCTCGCACATTTTTGCCAGCACGCTTTCCAGACCATCGACCTGGGCATGCATCGCCTCTTTGACCACGCCAACAATGCGGGCGGTCCAGGCATCCGCCGACATTTCGGCGACGGTGTAAAGTAAATCCTGCTGTTGCAGATCGGCGATTTGCTGCTCGCCACCGATCAGGTTCACTTCTGTATAGCCCCAGTCGCTGCCGTGTTCTGTCGCCAGAATATCGGCATATACCGCCTGGTGAGCGCGATGAAATGCGCCAAAGCCCAAATGAACGATGCGTGGAATAAGACGGTTGCGATCGTAAGCTGGCAGCGTGGCGTTCGCTGTTAATAGCATATGTTCCATGGTGGCTCTCATACTTATGATTTCTGGATCCCCACGGTAAGTGGGAACCGGCTGGTGAAATAAACCATCTCATGCAATTGGTATGATATCTTTGATTTTTATCAACTACCATACAAGAAGACGGACGAGTTATACTTTCGCTATTTCTGGGAATAAAAGAGTGAAAATGCCGGGCTAATGGCCCGGCAGAGTGTTATTTACGGCGATCATCATTCGGTGCGGAGTTTGTGTTTTTTAAATATATTGCCCGTTACCCACCGCTTTATTTTGCGGCGCGCAGTCTGCGGCGTCATTCAGCAAGCTCAGATCGCGGTCGCGCACTTCAGGCATCAGAATGGCGGAAATTAAGCCAATGATGGAGTAGCACACCAGCATCACAACAATGGGCATCCAGGAACCGGTCATATTGCAGAAAATACCGGCCAGCACCGGGCCAAAGCCTACGGCGACTAATCCCCCCGCCTCTTTTGAAATTGCCATGCGGGTAAAGCGATTACGTGAACCGAACATTTCCGCCATGGTGATGTTTTCCAGCGCAAACAGACCCAATACCGCGATATTATGAATGACGATCAGTGACGCCATGATGGTGCTCGCGCTATAGCTCTTATCCACAATAATCGACAGCATGGGGTACGCCAGAATAATGGCTGAAATATTAATAATAATATAGGGTAAGCGACGCCCCACTTTATCTGACAGCCACCCAAGGAATGGGATGGTAATAAAGCCGATAACAGAGCTAATCATTAACGCATCGGTAGGGATAGCTTTATCAAACAGTAATGTTTGTACCAGATAGCCCGCGAGGAAAGTTTGCAACAATCCTGAATTTCCCGCCTGTCCGAAGCGCAGACCCGTCGCCAGCCAGAAGGACTTACTTTTCAGCATGGCGCTAAAGGTTCCTTCCTGGGTCGCTATCTCTTTCTGCAGGACGCTGTCTTCGCTCACTTTCTCAAAAACCGGGCTCTCTTTCAGATTGAGACGCAGCCAGATGGCAAAGATCATCACCACTACGCTTGCCAGGAACGGCACTCGCCATCCCCACGCGACGAGCTGTTCACGGTCCAGCACGAAGAACATCACCGCCCAGATAGCCGTGGCGCTTAACGTGCCGCAGTTGGTGCCCATAGCCACCAGCGAAGAGATAATTCCACGCTTACCTTTCGGCGCATATTCCGCCAGCATGGTACCCGCACCTGATATTTCAGCCCCGGCGCCCAACCCCTGAATAATACGTAAAGTCACAAGCAACACCGGCGCTAAAATACCGACCTGGGCATAGGTTGGCAGCACGCCAATAAGCGTGGTACAGATCCCCATCATGGTGATGGTAATAAACAGAACCTTCTTGCGCCCGATACTGTCGCCCATTTTACCAAAAATAAAGGCGCCGACGATCCGCGCAATATAGCCCGCGCCGTAGGTTCCCATTGCCAGAATCAGCGCCATGGCGGCGGATTGCTCCGGGAAAAAAATCTCATGGAATACCAGCGCTGCGCCAAGGGAATAGAGTTGGAAATCCATAAATTAGCGGGCTATTTTCACTAACCATGTAATAGCCCGTTATAACCGGGGATTTTTCAATGTTTTGGGATGCGCAAAATTACTGACCGGGCATAAGCATTGCGTAACCAGGGCATTTTCATGCCCCATCCATGCCCCATCAAGCCAATTCCTCGATAATAACGATCCCATTCTGACCATCTGCACCAGGATTAACCGGCCTTGAAGGACCGTTGGAACATCCAGACGCACCAGACCCATAACCCCCACCGCTTACTGCAGGATTGTTTATTGCCTGAACTGCAGCTCCTACACCAAGTTGACTGTTTGCGCCTCTGGAACCTATGGCGTAGTCGATTGAGACGGCAGTTCCTGCCTCAGCGCCAGGACCAGAAACGCCAACGATATTCCATCCCGTAGGTGCGTTACTGTTAGCGTTAGCTACGGGTTGAAATGGTGGATTGGCTGGTCCAGCGGGTAATCCGGCTTTACCTCCCGGTGCATAAATAAGCCCTTCTACAGAGCTTGTCCCTCCATCCTCCCCATATAGTGAAGATACAGTTCCGCCTTTCCCACCCTGACCAATAGTGATCATTACGGAGGTTAATGCGGATACGTCATACATTCCCTCCGCGTATGCGCCAGCCCCGCCGCCGTTACTCATCGAAACCTGGCCAGCGCCGGTCGCCGCCGCAGCAGAACTGCCGCCCCCGGCCCCCAAAATCCTAATCCTCCATTTTGTTGCGCCAGGTGTTTTCGTGAACATGCCGGTGCTCGTAACGACACGCGGAACACCAATAAGGCGACCATTGATCGTGCCATCTGACGAGCCGAGATTTAATAATGCCTGTCTTACCGCCTCACTTCCTTCGGCTGTAATTTCAGAAAAATTATTTGCGATCTGCAGGCAGGAAAGGAAAGACCCCGCGGTCAACATATTTGCCACAATATCATTCGTTGACCAGACTCTTGCCGCGGTACCTTCCTGCCCTCGCTGCACAGTCATCACATCACCAGATACCGAGGTAACGTGCATGATTTCGGTAATTAATTTAGTCGCGGCATCAACAATGGTTAATTTGAAATAGCTTTGACCTGATACGGGCTGAGGAAATAAGCCACCTGTTCCGCTACTCACTGTAATAACAGTCGCAGATGCGCTAATTCCTGACGCGAGGACGCTTTTAGCATTGTTATTTGCCAGTAGTTTTAGCGCCATGAATCCTCCAGAAAATGGAATGTAATTCAAGAGAGATTGCGGCTATCAATCCGAACGATAGCCGCTTGTTGCTGAAAGTTAAGGGTTAACGAACCGATCTGATTTCCATTTCAAGAATGTTCGCCAGCAATGTGTTTGCCTTTCCTGTCGTATCCGAGTGAGGGTGCAGGTTGTCCGGCATCCAGTACTGGGTTAT
>OIFN01000287.1_pt1 | contig 22041 bp, 18 predicted proteins | sample 1582091 | NCBI WGS metagenome assembly OIFN01 (sample SAMN07501064, study PRJEB24779) | human gut metagenome
ATAGACTGACCCCAATTAGTGGGAATTATATAAAAACACTTTCGTTGAATTCATATTAAAATGAATCATACGGAGGTGTTTTTTCTATGAAAAGAGTTTCTTATTCAGTAGAAACAAAGTATAAACCAGTTGAAATGAAATCAGCAGGATTTTCCATCTAAAATTTACAGCACATACCATTTCTCGAAATTCTTTTTCTTTCCTCATTTAATCATGCACTTCACCCATTTATTGTTATCACTTGCAACCTGCATACTCTAAATGTAAACTTTAAAATGTAATTAGTTTACATTAAAGATAGGTGACATGATAAACATGAACATATTTATAACTGGAACGAATACTGACATCGGTAAAACGTATGTTACTAAATATCTCTATAAGGCATTAAAAACGAGGGGATATCGGGTATGTATTTTCAAACCTTTTCAAACTGAAGAAATCGGTGGAGGTAGATACCCAGATTTAGAGATTTATAAAAACGAATGCGATTTAGACTATGACGTCACGTCACTTTACACATTCAAAGACCCAGTTTCACCACACTTAGCATTCAAAATTGAAAGGCATCAGCAATTGAACCATCAAACAATGATAGACAAACTCGAATCACTAGAAGCACAATTCGATATGATTCTCATTGAAGGTGCGGGTGGTATTGCAGTGCCTATCTATGAATACAGTGACCATTTTTATATGACAACAGATTTAATTAAAGACACATCGGATTTCATTGTGAGTGTCTTACCTTCAAAATTAGGTGCGATTAATGATGCCATCGTTCATCAGAAATATATTGATCATCATGAACTCCCCCCGAATGTGTTAATCATGAATAACTATACTGATAGCGCTATTGAACAGGATAATTTACATACCATTGAAAAATTAACACATAAGCCTGTTTATACGTTAGGTCATCAAGCGACTCAAGAAAGCTTTTCGGAAGCATTTATACAACGAATGATAGGAGGATCCAATGGCTAATACACGAGAGTTAAATCATAAAGATGCACAGTATGTATGGCACCCATTCACACAGATGGGAGTCTATGCTAAAAATGACAATATTATTATTGAAAAAGGTCGCGGAAGTTATTTATACGATACTGAAGGCAATAAATATTTAGATGGTTATGCGTCATTGTGGGTCAATGTGCACGGGCATCAACATAAAAAGTTAAATCAAGCCATTCATAAACAACTTGATAAGATTGCCCATTCTACGCTATTAGGTTCGTCTAATATTCCATCGATTGAGCTTGCCGAGCAGTTAGTCAAATTAACACCAGATAGATTACAAAAAGTGTTTTACTCCGATACGGGGAGTGCGTCGATAGAGATTGCTATTAAGATGGCTTATCAATATTGGAAGAATATCGATGCTAAACGATATGCGAAGAAGAATAAATTTCTTACATTACATCATGGATATCATGGAGATACTATAGGTTCTGTTAGCGTTGGTGGTATCGATAGTTTCCACAACATTTTTAAAGACCTTATTTTTGAAAATATACAGATAGAAACACCGTGTTTATATAAAAGTAAGTACCGCAATGAAGCGGAAATGCTTAATTCAATACTGAATCAAATTGAAGATATATTATCTGAGAGAAATGATGAAATAGTAGGATTTATTTTAGAGCCACTTATACAAGGTGCAACAGGTTTATTTGTTCATCCACATGGATTTTTGAAAGCTGTAGAACAGTTATGTAGAAAATACGATGTGTTACTGATTTGTGATGAAGTAGCTGTTGGTTTCGGACGTACGGGAGAAATGTTTGCCTGTAACCATGAAGATGTACAACCAGATATTATGTGTCTGGGTAAGGCAATTACAGGCGGTTATTTACCGTTAGCGGCAACTTTAACATCTCAAAAGATATATGATGTTTTTTTAAGTCAGAGTCACGGTAAGAATACGTTTTTCCACGGTCATACATATACAGGTAATCAGTTAGTTTGTTCCGTAGCACTTGAGAATATTAATCTTTTTAAAAAGAAGCATCTGATTGGGCACATTCAAAAGACATCTCAAACATTAAAGCGACGCCTAGAGGCACTTCAACCTCATAAAAATATTGGAGATATTAGAGGACGGGGATTAATGTATGGTGTGGAATTAGTTGAAAACAAATCAACGCAGACACCACTCGATATTCCTACTGTAGAACTGATTATACGTCGATGTAAAAAGAATGGATTGATGATTCGGAATTTGGAAAATGTCATCACTTTCGTACCTATTTTAAGTATGTCTAATAAAGAAATTAAAAAAATGGTTAAAATTTTCGACAAAGCCTTACATCAAACATTGAGTAAGAAGTAAGAGGGTATTTATGGACATTAAAGCACAGTTAAAACAGATACAAGATAAAGGTTTATATAGAGCGCTTCAACCGATTAAGTCCGTAGAAAAACAATATATTTATATCAATGACCAATCTTATATTAATTTTACTTCGAACGATTATCTCGGTATAGGACAACTTGAATATCAACCTCAAAATTTCTTAGATTTTATAAAGACATATAGTATCCATCTATCAAGTTCTAGATTAGTGAGTGGCAATTCAGTTGTTTATCAGCAATTAGAACAAGCAATCAGCGAGCATTTTAATTTTGAAGACGCCTTAATTTTTAATAGTGGTTACGATGCGAATTTAGCGGTATTTAATATTTTTAAAAATAATAATGTCGTTATCTTTTCGGATCAACAGAATCACGCCAGTATAATAGACGGTATTAAACTAAGTGGTCTATCAAAAGTGATTTATCAACATTTAAACTATGATGACTTGGAAAGTCATTTAGCGCGGGACTCGCATCCAGATGTTCAAAAAGTGATTGTCTCTGATAGTGTGTTTTCTACTAACGGCGCTAAAGCAGATATTAATAGGCTAGTTAATCTCAAGCAACGTTACAATGCGATTTTAATTATTGACGCATCTCATAGTTTAGGATTAAATCTCTTTGAGTGTCATGCAGACATTGACATAGTTACCTCAAGTTTATCTAAAGCGTGGGGAGCCCATGGTGGCTTAATACTAAGTTCAAAAGATGTAAAAGATTTAATTATTAATAAAGGTCGTTCGCTTATCTACTCGAGTAGTTTACCTAGCTATCATTTGTATTTTATTCAAGTGAGCTTACAACATGTGATTGAAGATACATACAGACGAGAGAAGTTGAATGCACTTAGTGAATATTTTAATCACCAATTTATGGAATTATTTCCCAATCAACCATTATCTAATACACCCATCAAAAATATCGTTTGTGATAGTTTGGTTTCAGCACAAGCACAATACGACATGTTATTTGAACATGGTATATTTGTCAGTTATTTAAGGTATCCAACAGTGTCACAGCCAACATTAAGAATTTCATTATCCTATTTTCATGACACAGATGATATTGATCGACTTTTCAATGTAATGAAACAATACGATGAAGGTGATAGCTATGTATAGTATAAAAATGCGTGCAAGCCACGAAGATATTCATATTAGCGGTGCTGAAACAATGTGTGAATTTAAAGATTTAGAAAATTATTTGAAAAAATATTTTAATAAAGCCTTTAATCATGAAAATGGAAATATAGATTTCTTAAATTTGAAAATTGAAAAGGTTAAGGCACCCATTCAAACAATACCAGCATTACCAGTGGTTGAAAATTTAAACGATACATTAACACAATTAGCGAAACAAACAGATGTTTCTGAATATGCGCTAAACAAAGGGTTAGAATATATAAAGAATGATATTACTTATACTGGAGCCATTATTCTATCTGCACAAACCGGACAACGACTTGATAGCACTGAACAACGAGGTATCAGGGTAACTCATTTAGCATTTAAAACATGCAAACGTAATGGAGAAATATCAGAAAGAGTAAAAGATGCACGTGCACTTGCAACTTGTATCAATGCATTTGAAGGTGTAAAGGCAGAACTATGTGTATCAGACGATTTGCATTACACGACTGGATATTATGCGTCGCCTAAGTTAGGATATCGTAGAATCTTTAATATTAAAGAAAAAGGTACGCGTCACGGAGGAAGAATTATCTTCGTAGACGAAGGGATAAATTTAAATGCATATGTTTCCTTTTTAGAAACAGTACCTAAAGAAATCATAGAAAAATAAGGAATAATATAAACACTCCCAGTAAAGAAAGCATTTAAAATGTGACCTTTACTGGGAGCTTTTTGGTTATATCATATTGTTTTTTAATGAAAGAGTTACAGGGTATAAATTATTTTGTAAACGTGATTTTAGGCGAAGTACCTAAGCCTTCTTTACTTATAGCATTAAAAACCAATTTTTTTGAATTAATAAGAATCATTTCAATAATGATATTCGGATTGTCTACATTACTTAAAATTATTTTTCTGGAATCTTCATTTATTAACGTACAAACGTAATTAGGTGTTATCTCTTTATTAAATGTAATATTTAATGGTGAAGTTTCTACTTCTACAGGGTGCCAAATACCTTCTAATGTATGGAACCAACAAATTTCTTGATATTTTGAATCATCACTTACGATGTTAATGTTGTTGTAATTATGCATAAGCACACCTTTCTATATTAATAACCATAAATTGATGCATACCATTCATAGTGATCGCCATTTGATACTGGAATGATATTACTATGTGCATCTTGAGTCATGAAACCATTGTCCCATGGGTTCCAAATTAAAATGACTTCTTGTCCGTTGTTAACTTTAGCATTACCAGCCACAGCCATGGCATGTCCAGCGTGAATACCATCGCTTGATTCAACACGCTTACCTAATACAGCTATACCTTGATTATTAGTTGTTAATTGGTCTACTTCATTATATGAAGTCATTCTATTAAGATATTGAGTATTTCTGCCTTGTGATCTACCAAAACGAAGCATCTCGTTAGATGTTAGTCCTGTAAATTGGAAGTCGTGACCTCTTAAATTAGGATGTAAATATCTCATTACTGATTCTGCATTATATCGATTTGTGTTATATGTGGCATTGAGTAGTGCTGACATAGTATAGCCGGCACACCAACTATTATACCCTTGTGTTTCGCGTATTCTGAAATTCTTTAATTGATTTACATATTCTGCGTGAATTTCATTTCGTGTACTTTGATATTCTAAAGTTGGTTTTGTTACTGATGCAGTTTGTTTAAAATCATTTAAATCTTTAGGTTTAGTGGATTTAGTGGCATTTTCATATGTTTTTTCATTATTACGTGGCGTTTTAAGCACAAGTGTCACTTTACCATCTTCAGTAAGTGCAAAATATCCTTTTGTATTAGTCAAAATTATTATCTTTTGATTTTTATATTGATTTAATATTTTAGAAAGAAATGGAGAAACATTAATGGAATAATTGTTTTGCTGTTTTGAAGCTTTAGAATTTGAAGGATTAGGAGAAATTGTTACTACATAAACGACATCTCCTTTTTTATTGAGCACTGGATAATAATAATTGCCGTCGCTTTCCTTATTAAATTTATAAATTTTAAAAGGTTCACCAAGTGTATACGATGTTGCTTTGTGGTTGGAAGCTTTATCTAATAAAGCTACACGAGATAAATATTGTTCTTCAACAAGTTTGCGAACTGCATTTGGAACGTCTTTATTACTGACAGTGACTTTAGTTGTTTTTTTGGTTTGCACCATCCTTTTGTGGTAACGAGTCGGCGTGAGCACTATTGAAAAATAGGCCAAGTGCTAAACTTAGCGTAAAAGCAAGCATAATGGTAATCATATAACTTAATTTTTTCTTCATAAAAAAGTACTCCTTTACTAAAGTTTTTTGCAACTCTTTCAAACTGAATATAACATTTATTTTAAAATATAATTCATTTATTTCCTAAACGTTAAGTTATAATACTTATACGTTAAATATATAAATTGAACAAAATAAAATTGATATAAATTATAATAAAATAATGGATGGATTTAGTGACATGATGTCTATACTTTTAACACGACTATGAAGCAAATGTTTATAATTATCACTTCTAATTATTATCAAGTGTTCATGTTTCTTCATCATGTGTAATGAAAGACATTTTCAATATATGTTATTAATCAATTTTAATGTTGTGTATACACATAATAATTATATGTAAGTATTGATTATTTTTAATAATTTAAAATGTAAAGTTTGCAAAGTTTTAATAAATACTTGGAAGTAATTTATATTTTTATGTTAATCTATACATAACAGTTATATTTTCATATTTTATAGGGGGGGAACTTATAGAGGTGATTTTTTTGAAAAATAATAATGAAACAAGAAGATTTAGCATTAGGAAGTACACGGTGGGAGTCGTGTCAATCATTACTGGGATTACAATATTTGTCAGTGGTCAGCATGCTCAAGCTGCTGAAATGACACAATTATCATCAGATTCTAACGAACAGTCACAGCAAACAGAACAAGTTGAACAAAAAGAAGATACAACTCATTTATCTTACGAATTGAATCAAGAGGGTGAGACAGCGAACCAATCAAAGACTAATCAAGAGAATCAATCTGATGGCAATGTACAAAAAAAGGATAATCAAATACAACAAGATTCAACACAAACGTCACCATTAAATGACCAAAAACAAGCTTCAATGGAACAACAATCAAAAGACAATCATGTTTCCCCAAATTCACGTCAGGATACATATCCAAAAGGCCAAAATCAAGATGATAAAGGCAAACAACAGTTTAAAGATAATCAACACTCACAAACAGAACATCAACCTAATACTCAAAACCAAAATAATGATCAAGATTCATCAGATAAAAAGCAACACCCATCTGATCAAACTCAAGTCTCATCTTCAAAAGGAACACAACCTAAACAATCACAGTCTATAGAAGATAGAGATAAAACAGTAAAACAACCATCTTCTAAAGTACACAAAATAGGTAATACAAAAACTGATAAAACAGTTAAAACAAATCAAAAAAAGCAAACATCATTAACTTCACCACGCGTTGTGAAATCAAAACAAACTAAACATATCAATCAACTTACTGCGCAAGCTCAATATAAAAATCAATATCCAGTCGTGTTTGTACATGGATTTGTAGGTTTAGTCGGTGAAGATGCATTCAGCATGTACCCAAATTATTGGGGTGGTACTAAATATAACGTGAAACAAGAACTTACAAAATTAGGTTACCGCGTTCACGAAGCCAATGTAGGGGCATTTAGCAGCAATTATGATCGTGCTGTTGAACTGTATTATTATATTAAAGGTGGACGAGTAGATTATGGTGCAGCACATGCTGCAAAATATGGTCACAAACGCTATGGCAGAACATATGAAGGCATCATGCCTGATTGGGAACCAGGTAAAAAGATACATCTTGTTGGACATAGTATGGGAGGCCAAACGATACGTTTGATGGAACATTTTTTAAGAAATGGAAATCAAGAAGAAATAGACTACCAACGTCAATATGGTGGTACGGTATCTGATTTGTTTAAAGGTGGTCAAGATAACATGGTGTCTACGATTACTACATTAGGAACACCTCATAATGGCACACCTGCTGCAGATAAACTAGGGTCGACTAAATTTATTAAAGATACAATTAATAGAATTGGAAAAATTGGTGGAACTAAAGCGCTCGATTTAGAACTAGGTTTTTCTCAATGGGGCTTCAAACAGCAACCTAATGAATCATATGCTGAATATGCAAAACGTATAGCGAATAGTAAAGTTTGGGAGACTGAAGATCAGGCTGTAAATGATTTAACAACTGCTGGAGCAGAAAAGTTAAACCAAATGACGACATTGAATCCTAATATCGTCTATACATCGTATACAGGTGCTGCAACACATACTGGACCATTAGGCAATGAAGTGCCGAATATTAGACAATTCCCACTATTCGATTTAACAAGTCGTGTGATAGGTGGAGATGACAATAAAAATGTTAGAGTAAATGATGGCATAGTACCTGTGTCTTCTTCACTACATCCAAGTGATGAAGCATTTAAGAAGGTAGGTATGATGAACCTGGCAACTGACAAGGGTATTTGGCAAGTGAGACCCGTACAATATGATTGGGATCATCTAGATTTAGTCGGCTTAGATACTACTGATTATAAGCGAACTGGTGAAGAATTAGGTCAATTCTATATGAGTATGATAAATAATATGTTGAAAGTCGAAGAGTTAGATGGTATCACACGTAAGTAGCGATTAAAAGAACGATAATATCCTCATTAGATGTATGATTGCGGTACATTTAATGAGGTTTTTTGATTGTTTGGCCGTAAAAAATATATTAAGAAATTAAATTGAATGTGTATAAATGATTTGATAATATAAAAGTGAATTTTTTATAAACTTATACTTATATCAATTAAACATATATTTAATAAATGTATACAATAATAGTGAGATGTGAAAAGATGAAATATTATGGAAAGTTCCTTTGTGGCATTAGCATTTTAATATTAACGTTTTTTATTGTTGGATGTGGTGATTCTAATAAAGAAGCAGAGATTAAAGAAAATTTTAATAAAACATTAAGTATGTATCCAATTAAAAATTTAGAAGATTTATATGATAAAGAAGGCTATCGTGATGAAGAATTTGAAAAAGAGGACAAAGGGACATGGATTATTAATTCAGAAATGAATATTCAGAAAAAAGGTCAAGCGATGAAATCTAGAGGTATGGTTTTGTATATGAATAGAAATACTAGAAAAACGACTGGCCATTTTTATACAAATATAATTACAGAAGATAAAAAGGGGAGAGTTCATAATAAAGAAAAAAAATACCCTGTTCAACTAAAAAACAATAAAATTGAACCGACTAAACCAATCGCCGATGAAAAATTAAAAAAAGAAATTAAAAACTTTCAGTTTTTCTCTCAATATGGGAATTTTAAAAATTTAAAAGACTACAAGAATGGAAATGTGTCTTATAACCCAAACGTACCAAGTTATTCGGCAGAGTACCAATTAAGTAATGAAGATGACAATGTGAAACAGTTAAGAAAGAAATATGATATCCCTACAAAAAAGGCACCAAAATTAATATTAAAAGGTGATGGAGATCTTAAAGGTTCATCTATAGGACATAAACATGTTGAGTTATCTTTTGTCAGAAACAAAGAAGAAAGCATCTACTTTTCAGATAGTGTGGAATTGAATCCAAGTGAGGTAAATAATGAGTAGAAGTAAGCATGGAATCAGATCAAAAACGTAAACGTTAATAAAAAATGAACAATAGAAATATTGAAATAAGTACAACAAACCTCTAAATGACTTTTTTCATTTAGAGGTTTGTTTATGTATAAAGTTTAATTGATGATTGAGAGATGTGCTTTTATAAATCAAGTTGTATTTGTTTTAAATGTTTGCCTATAACAATGAGGTACAAGGGTACATCGGTTTTAAGTTGAATGGGAGATAATTCAATATTTCCTTGTGCATACTGTACTAAATAAACGTGTTGCTGATCTGAAAAACGAACAAACCCTTTGACACGGTAAACATCTTGAGGCAAGTTATCTAACGCACTAATCATTTCTTCTTTTGTTTGTAGCCTAGGATTTTCAATGAATTGATGATTTATATTACTATGCAAAGTGCCACATGTATTTGAATTTATATGTGTTGGCTCTAGCAGTGATTTTAAATTTAATTCTCCAAATTGACCAACTTGAATATTGGCATCGCTATTAATGCGTTCGAGGTGACGTAGCAAGCGGGCGGTTTCTTCTACCTCTACTTTATCTATTTTATTAATAAATAAAGTTGAACAATGACGCAGTTGTTCATAAAATAAAGCGACAATGTCACGTGGATAAGATTTAATTTGTGCATACATGCTTGCATCTATCATTCCGATCATACTCCTTAAAGTGATAAAAGGTGCAAGTACGGGTGTGAAGCATGCATCGACGACAGCTAGTGGTTCAGCTACACCACTACATTCAATAAAGATGATATCAGGTTGATATTTTAAGTATAGTTCATGTAGTTGTTGTGATACGTCTGATTTCATTGCACAACAAATGCATCCTTCAGTGATTTCACTCATAGGTACTTTAGGATGATTTATAAGTTGGCCATCTACACTTAATTTTCCAAATTCATTCATGATAACGGCAGTATTTAAATTGTTTTCAAGTGCATCAGCGATTAAATGATTGAGTGTTGAGGTCTTGCCACTTCCTAAAAAGCCACCGATAATAATGATTTCCATAACATCACTCCTAAGTCTGAAATTTTAGCTATGCTTAACATTGTTATGACTAGTACGATGACGCAAAGGGTGGACGATATCATTTGTTTCATTATCATTTTAATTCCTAGAATTGAACCGAGCCGTCGTATGAGCATCGTCATTGTTACTGAACATGCTGTAAATGTTGAACTAAAGAAGACTAGCAACAATAATTGGAAAGCCGAAAGTCTTTGAATTAAAGTACCGCCATTCGTATTAAACAACAACATCCCATCCTTACGTATCATTGAAAACAGAATACCTGGTGCAAGCTGTGTAGGTACATCTAGTAGCCATAATAAAGGTATGAATGCTTTTGATATAAAAGTCAAAATAGGCGTAAGAGATAATAAACTTACAATAAGGCAAATGACTATAAAGATAGGTAAGGCTTGTACAATAAACATTTGAATACTTTTCCACGCTGCTTTTAAGAGTAGCTTTGGTTTGGGCCAACGTACAGGTTGTCGTTGAAAAACAGACTGTGTTGTCATATGTGTTTGATGACTATACCATAGTTTGTTATGTATGATTCCACCTATGAATATCATGCATAAATATGGCAAAAATAACCAAGATTGTTGGCTTGCGTTGAATATCGATAATGTTGCCCCAATTTGGTAACTGCAGGCAGTCCCAAAACTTACCAAGCTCATGCATTGTACTTTGGTACATTGATGACATTGATGAGTAGCTTGAGTAATAGCAGCAGCATTACAACCAAAGCCTTCTAACAAGGGGATGATATCTGCCCCATGAAGACCTAGTCGTAACATCGTAGGTTCGATAGACCAAACGAGATGATGCTTTAAATGACTGATATCAACAAGCGCTGTGGATAAACTAATCATAAAAACAACTGGTAACGCCCAGATAAACGAATATGTGCCTAAGGAGATGACACCATAATGACCGAATAAAATATGTTGCAATTTATCCTCTTGAAATAATGATATTTGAGATAGTTTTGATAACCAGGGTGCCACATAATGTTGTAATCCGTCTGAAATGTGATAAGACAAGTAGATGGGTAAAGCAAACATGAGTATGATAAAGCACCACCCACAAATAATATTGTGAAAACGAGGATGGTATACTTTGCTCTCTTTAACAAAAGTACGCAATGTTTTAATGATATTTAAACTATGAAGTGGCGATGAAGGGACACCGTGTTGTAATGAAATATCTAATTGGTGTTTGATAATGTAACGTTTTAACAAAACTTGTTGGCTAGAGGTTAATTTGTCATAACCTTCAATGATCAACTCATGTGCATCATCTGGAATGTCAGTAAACGTCCCATCACGTAAATTAAAGGTTACTGTTAACATGTGCAATTCACATCACAACAATGATAATCGTCTAGATACATATTTTTTTGACGATACGACTGAATTAATGATGTATCTTCAGGTAAGCCTTCGCGTAGGCTTACTAAATGAGCTAATACTGCAAAACGTGCTCTGAATTTATATATGTAACAAAGGATAGCATTTTGATGACGTACAGTAGCACCAATTAAAAATACATTAGGAAACTTTGTAGACTCGTCCAATTCTGTTAACTGAATTTCTGATTGTCGTATTTGAAATAGTTGCTCTATTAAAGGATTTTGGGTGACATCAAATCCAGTTGCGATAATCGGTTCAGTATGAGAGTGAACAATATGCCCATTATCAAAGTGTATCTTATAGGAATGATCTTGATATGTTACTTTGTGTGCTCGGTAGCCCACATGCATTTCAATTAATGCACCCTCTTGTATAGCGTTCTGTAATCGCTGTTGAGTATATGGTGATAATCTTATACTTGGGTCTGCATCTTCCTTTTTAAGTCCAGTTTTAGATGTATATATTGATATTCTTGCGCCTGTTTGACTAAGGTTTATGGCAGCATCAAAAGCACTCTCATTACCACCAATGATTGTAAAAGCATCACCTTTTAATTGAGTGAATGTTTGAATTTCACTGTAATGACGTCCATATGAAAAAGGATGATATGGGAATGAATAGTCTCCAGTTGCTATAAATATATAATCTGCGGTATATACACCATAGTCCGTTGATACATGATATACACCATCTATGTATGTTACACGTGAAACATTGGTGTTTGTTTTGACATTTAGATTGTAATGCGTAGCTACTAGTGAGAGGTATTCAGCATAACGTTTTCCAGATAAATGTTCTTCATTGAAAGTGAAGGCAGGTGATGTATCTTTAGCTATTGCATTCATATCTGGCATGCCAAAACCATTAGTTGTAAATGATGGTGTGATGGTCTTTGTTGATAGAGGCCAATGTTTAAATGAATGACCGATGGTTCCCTTTTCAATAATTAGAACATCTTTAATATTGAATTCTTGTAAAGTGATTGCCATACCCAGGCCAGCGGCTCCTGCGCCGATGATGATGATGCGATGATGAGACATGGTAACACATCCTTTCTCATTTTTTATTTCTATAAAACGTAATGATTACGATTTAAAAGTATAGCGATAATTAAGTCACTTTTCAAATGAAAAAGAAACAGTAGGTTTATGGATTTTCTTGAACATATTGTGCATGAATCTATCAAATTGAAAAAATTTGTTTTTTTCAGACTTTTTTGAGATTAAATATTGCCGTTGACAATAATAAAAAATAATGTAAATATTAAAGCGTAACAATTTCGATTTAGGAGATGTACACATGTATAAAAAAGGTTTAATTATATTTTTTGTAGCAGTTTTAGCATTATCACTAGCTGCTTGCGGTAAAGATAGTCATCAGCAATCATCTGATCACAAAGGAAAGTTAGATGTAAAGACGACAGTGTATCCACTAAAATCATTTGCACAGCAAATCGGTGGAAAATATGTAAATGTTGAATCGGTTTACCCTAAAGGCGTAGATCCACATACATATGATCCAAGTCAAAAACAAATGGTAGATATTGGGAAATCTGACTTATTCTTATATACTGGTGATAACTTAGATCCCGTAGCTAAGAAAATCGCTAAAGCTATAAATGATAAAGATAAGACACTATCACTAGAATCAGCTTTAGATAAAAATAAGGATTTATTAAAAGGCGAAGAACATGAGCATGAGCACGGAGAAGGTCACGAACATGGCGAAGCACATGAAGATGAACACGAACATGAACATCATCACCATGGAAAATACGACCCACACATTTGGTTGGATCCTGTAGTAAGTCAAAAATTTGCTAAAGCAATTAAAGATGAATTGGTAGAAAAAGATAGCAAGCATAAATCTTATTATGAAAAGAATTACAAGCAACTCGTTAAAGAATTAAAAGACTTAGATAAAGATATGAAACACGCTGTGAAAGGTAATGAAGATAAAACGGTTTATATTTCACATGACTCTATTGGTTATTTAGCTGAACGCTATCATTTTGAACAAGAAGGCATTGAAAATATGAATGCTGAAGAACCAAGTCAAAAAGATTTAACAAATATTGTTAAACAAATTAAAGAGGATAAAGTGAAAAATATTTTAATAGAAGAAAATGTATCTCATAAAGTAGCAGATACGGTAAGAAAAGAGACTAATGCGAAAACAATTCAATTTTACAATATGGGTTCACACACAAAACAACAAGATGATGACAACAATACTTACCAATCATTTATGAAAAAAAATATTAAAGCTATTGAAAAAGCGCTAAAAAACGAATAAATCAATCAAAATTATAGAAAAGACGACACCAAAGAAACATTGACAGAAATGATTTGTTCAGATGTGGAAGTATTTTCGATTGATTGAGTTGATTACTTATGAAGGTAAAAGGCTGTCAACTCTAGTTAGTTTTGTGAGAGTGGAATAAAGAATTCTGTATGGATTCTGTTCCACTCTTTTTTTATTAAAAAGATTCAAAGAAGCATAATTTAAAAGAGTGAAATTTATTCTTTGATTAATATTTGATATAATTGTGAACATTTAAATAAGCAAAAACCATATATTTGAAATTATGTTAATGTAAATATAGAAACTAAAGTAATCATTTTTATTTAAAAGTAGATTTTAATTTTTATATACATATTAGCGTTGTGGGATAGGTGGAAAGGGGGAGTCAAAGGTGAAAACGCTAATGATTAAAGCAATGGGGACGGTGATACGTTTATCGATTGAGCATCAACATCCGGATACATTACTTCAAGAAGCTGAAATAAAAATTCGTGCTTGGGAATCACAATTTAGTGCTAATGATCCGAAATCAGATTTGATGAATGTGAATCAGCATGCAGGTATCGCACCAGTCAAGGTTAGTTCTGAGATGTTTAACATGATACGTTATGGTTATGAAACTACATTATCTTCTAATTTTAAGATGAACATTTTGATAGGGCCACTAGTCAAATTATGGAAAATCGGTTTTAAAAATGCATTGAAACCTAAAGAAGAGGATATACAACGTGCTTTATTGTGTATGGATCCTGAAAATCTTGTTCTAAATTCAAAAACACATGAAGTATTTCTTACACAATCAGGAATGGAGATTGATTTAGGAGCTATAGTTAAAGGCTATTTTGCTGATCAATTACAGCAATACTTTTTATCTCATGGTGTATCTTCTGCCATTATCGATTTAGGTGGTAATGTTTTAACAATTGGTAGACAACCCGAAACATTAGAAAAATGGCATGTAGGTGTACGTAATCCATTTCATAAGGATGCACTACCACTCGTTACATTAAACGTAGAGCATCAATCAGTTGTTACATCAGGTATCTACGAACGTTACTTCATACAGGAAAATCAATTATTTCATCATATATTGGATTCAACAACAGGTTATCCTGTAGATAATGATATCGCTAGCGTGACAATCATATCTGATCATGGGATTGATGGCGAGGTATGGAGTACAATTTGTAGTTTTGGTCAATCACAAAAAAATATTGAATTATTAAATATCATTGACGGTATTGAAGGCATTATTGTGACAAGAGATGGAAGCGTTTTAATGACTTCGAAAATGCAAAAGTATTTATAAAAATTTAAAGAATACTCATGAAGAGTATTTTATTTTTAAACAATAATGTGAAAATATTCACAAATAACTAGGAGGATTTGATATGAGTAAGGAAATATTCGATACTTTTAAATTTAAAAGTGGTGCCGAATTAAAAAATAGAGTATTAATGGCGCCCATGACTATCCAAGCTGGGTATTTTGATGGAAGTGTTACATCAGAAATGATTGATTATTATCAATTTAGAGCTGGTGATGCTTCAGCAATCATTGTTGAAAGTTGTTTTGTTGAAAATCACGGACGAGGATTTCCGGGAGCTATAGGTATTGATAATGATGATAAAATACCTGGACTCAAACGTTTAGCAGAAGCGATTCAAGCTAAGGGATCAAAAGCGATTTTGCAACTTTATCATGCCGGAAGAATGGCAAATCCTAAATTTAATGAAGGAGAGCAGCCGATATCTGCAAGCCCCATTGCAGCATTAAGACCCGATGCAGTACCACCTAGAGAAATGACACATGCTCAAATCAATGAGATGATTAATGACTTTGGAGAGGCTACACGTCGCGCTATAGAAGCGGGGTTTGATGGTGTCGAAATTCATGGTGCCAACACATACTTATTACAACAGTTTTTCTCTCCACATTCTAATCGGAGAAAAGATTCATGGGGAGGCAGTCGTGAAAAACGTACACGATTTCCAATCGAAGTTTTAACAAAGGTTCAACATGTCGTTGCTGAAAAAGAGGCTTCTCATTTTATTATAGGATATCGATTCTCACCTGAAGAAATTGAAGAACCAGGCATACGTTTTGAAGATACTATGTTTTTACTAAATACATTAGCAGAATATGAACCTGATTATTTCCATATATCTGCAAACAGTTATCAACGTACATCTATTGTGAATCAAGAAGATACAGAACCTTTAATTAATAAGTACATCAAAATGCAAAGTGCACAGTTGGCAAAAATTCCATTAATTGGTGTAGGTAGTATTGCCCAACGACAAGATGCAGAACATGCCCTTGAACTAGGATATGATCTTTTAAGTGTTGGGAAAGCCTATTTAGTGGAACCACAATGGACAGATAAAATTTCACAAAACGAAGAAGTAGAACAATTTGTCGATATACATGATCAGAAAGTACTTCACATACCATCCCCTTTATGGAAAGTAATGGACTTCATGATTTTAGATAAAGAAGAAGAGCATCGTAAATATGAAAGATTAAAAGCACTTCAAAATAAAAAAGTTAAATTTAACAAAGGTACGTATCATGTCTATGCAAAAGGTCATAATGGCAACCTACCTATGAAAGTTCAATTATCAGAAGATAAGATTGTAAGTATCGAGGTAGATGATAGCGGAGAATCTGAAGGTATAGCGAACCCAGTGTTTGAACGTTTACCGCAAGATATTATCAATGGGCAAACACTGAATGTAGATGTCATTTCAGGTGCGACAGTAACAAGTGAGGGCATCGTGCAAGGTATTGCAGATGCAATTGAACAAGCAGGAGAAGATCCAGATATTTTACGGGCGCGTCCTAAACCGGTCGTTCAGTGGTCTGATGAGGTCGTTGAAGAGACGACTGACGTCGTTGTGATTGGTACAGGAGGTGCTGGACTCAGTGCAGCTGCTACGGTATTAGATGAAGGAAAAGAAGTCATCATGCTTGAGAAATTTGCGGCTATAGGTGGCAATACTATCCGTACAGGTGGTCAAGTCAACGCTGCTGAACCTAAATGGCAAAATGCATTCCCGGCACTTGCTGGTGAAAAAGAGACACTCTTACAGTTATTAAATCATGATGAAAATGATATAGATGAAGCTTACATTGAAGATTTCAATACTTTAAAACGTCAAATTAAAGACTATCTTGAAAATAGCAGTAATGAAAATGAATATCTTTTTGATTCTGTCGAATTGCATCGTATTCAAACATATTTAGGTGGTAAACGTAAAGATCGTAATAATGTCGAAATTTCAGGTGATTATGATTTAGTTAAAACACTCACAGATAACGTTTTGGAATCAGTATATTGGTTGAAAGACAAAGGTGTTCATTTTGATCGTTCGTTTGTGGATATGCCTGTGGGTGCTTTATGGCGTCGTGGTCATAAACCAATGAAAGCACAAGGTTTAGAGTACATTGAAAATTTAGGAGACTACGTTAAACGTAATCATGGTCGTATTTTTACAGAAACTACTGCAGAAAAGTTAATCAAAGAAGGTAATCAAGTCGTTGGTATTGAAGCACGTAAAGCAAATGGTGCTAAAGTTAAGATTCATACACGTCATGGTGTAGTGTTGGCTACAGGTGGCTTTGGAGCGAATACAAAAATGCTACAACAATATAATACGTATTGGGATAATATTCCTGATGACATTAAGACAACGAATTCTCCTGCAATTACAGGTGATGGTATACGTTTAGGTGTGCAGGCAGGTGCTGACATCGTAGGTATGGGATTCTCTCAAATGATGCCGATTTCTGATCCGAAGACAGGTGCATTGTTTACTGGATTAATCGTAACACCTTCAAACTTTGTCTTCGTTAATAAGGAAGGACAACGTTTTGTTAACGAATTTGAAAGTAGAGATGTATTATCTAAGGCAGCATTAGAACAAAAAGACGGTATCTTCTATATTATTGCAGATGCAAATATTAAAGCACTAGCTATGAATACAACTGAGGACAAAATTAATCAAGAATTAGAAGACGGCACTTTAGTAAAAGCAGATACCTTAGAAGCATTAGCCCAAAAATTAAACATTGATACAACTACTTTTGTGAACACGATTGAAAGATATAATACCTTCGTAGAACAAGGACAAGATGAGGATTTCAATAAAAATGCATTTGATTTAAAAATTGAAAAAGCACCATTCTACGCGACACCACGTAAACCTGCAATACATCATACTATGGGTGGTTTAAAAATAAACACGCAAGCACAAGTTATAGATGTTGAAGGTCATATCATTGAAGGTTTATATGCGGCTGGTGAAGTTGCCGGTGGTATTCATGCTGGTAACCGTTTAGGCGGAAATGCACTGGCAGATATTTTTACTTTTGGTCGCATTGCCGGTCAAAGTGCTGTAACGAAATAAATGATGGAAGAGTAGGAGGCCACTTACGATGAGCGAACAGTTTAATAAAGGGAAACAACTAATTGTAGCGATTATCTTAGGGATTCTCACATACTGGTTATTTGCACAGTCTTTTTTGAATATCGCACCACATGTTCAACGTTTTTATCATGTAGATATGAGTATTGTTAATATTGCGGTCAGTCTCACATCACTCTTAACAGGTGTATTTATAGTCGTAGCAGGGGGATTATCTGATAAAATAGGTCGAGTTAAAATCACAAATGCAGGTCTAATATTAAGTATACTTGGCTCTATTGCATTGATCATCTCGCATGCACCAATTTTATTATTATTAGGGCGTGTTTTACAGGGTTTATCTGCGGCATGCTTACTTCCAGCAACTATCGCGTTAATTAATTCTTTCTTCCAAGGTGAAGAAAGACAAAAGGTACTTAGTTATTGGTCATTCGGATCCTATGGTGGAACAGGGTTAGCATCACTATTTGCTGGAATTATAGCTACATTTATTGGATGGCGATGGATTTTCGTGTTGTCAATCATCTTCTCAATTATTGTCTTAATATTGCTTAGAGGTATACCAGAATCTAAAGATGAGTCTGCATATAATAAAAAATTTGATATCGTTGGAATCATTATTTTTGTTGTCATGATGTTAAGTATTAACGTAGTGATTACGCAAGAAGATAGAATTGGATGGTTAAATCCTCTTATATTGATATTAATTGCTATATTCATTGTGACATTAATTGCATTTTATATATTTGAAAAACGTCAAGATGAACCTTTTATAGATTTAAGTTTATTTTCAAATAATGTTTATATCGGAACAACATTAGCCAACTTGATGGTGAACATGGATATTGGTTCATTAGCATTATTTAATATTTATGTTCAAGACGATAAGCATCTAACAGCTGCACAAGCTGGTTTAATTACGATTCCATATATGCTGTGTAGTTTGTTAATGATTCGTGTTGGTGAACGTTTTATGCAAAAAAGGGGACCGCAATTGCCATTGATGTTAGGTCCGATATCAATTACTGCTGGTATTATACTTTTAGCATTCACTTCTTTGCCTAATATGATTTATTATATTGTGGCATGTATTGGCTTTATCTTTATAGGTCTAGGATTAGGATTTTATCTACTGCTGTATCTAATGTTCCAGCTGAAAAAGCAGGTACTGCATCAGGAATTATAAAAATGACTTCTACACTAGGTGCAGCATTTGGAATCGCTGTTGTGACAACAATATATACGGCATTATCTGTAAATCACCCGGCATATTTAGCAGCTACTATCGCATTTATCGTGGGTGCAGGTTTAGTATTTATCGCATTTATTGCGGCGTATTGTTTAATTCCTAAAAAGAATGTAGATATTTAAAAGGTATATTGTTGGAGTTAAAAGCAGTGTTAGTAATTTGAAGTTGCATTTAATAATGAATAAAAACAACAACTTTTCGACAAATATATTAACAACATTTGACATTTCCCAATCTTATTACTACGACCATGTTTAAAGGGTAGATGATAAATAAGGAGGAAGATAGATATGAGTAAAACAGCAATTATAACAGGTTCAGCAGGTGGATTAGGTAAAGGTATTGCAGAACGTCTTGCTAACGATGGGTTTAATGTAGTACTACAAGATATTAATGAAGCACTTCTATTAGAAACTGAGAAAGAATTCAAAGAAAAAGGTTATCAAGCTGTCGCATTCAAGAGTGATGTATCTAAAAAGAAAGAACAGGAAGAATTAGTTCAGTTTGCAGTTACAGAATTTGGTCAATTAGATGTTATGGTAAATAACGCAGGTGTTGATGCTGTGACGCCAATTTTAGAAATTGATGAAGATGAATTATCTAAGTTATTTAATATTAACGTATTTGGTACATTGTTTGGAATTCAAGCAGCTGCTAACCAATTTATTAAACAAAAAAGTAAAGGTAAAATCATCAACGCATGTAGTATTGCAGGACATGAATCTTATGAAGTACTCGGCACTTACTCAGCAACAAAACACTCAGTACGTTCCTTTACTCAAACAGCTGCTAAAGAATTAGCAGACAAAGGCATTACCGTAAACGCTTATTGCCCAGGAGTTGCCAAAACTGAAATGTGGGATCGTATTGATGAAGAAATGGTGAAACTTGATGATAGTCTAGAAATAGGAGACGCATTTGAAGCATTTTCTTCAGAAATCAAACTTGGAAGATATCAAGAGCCATCAGATGTTGCGAACTTAGTATCATTCTTAGCTTCAAATGATTCTGATTATATTACAGGTCAATCCATTTTAACTGATGGTGGATTAGTGTATAGATAAGTTAGACATGGTAAATAAATGTGTATAAAATTTATTAAGGCTTGCCTTTTCAATCGAGAAATATACGACGAAAGGGCAAGCCTTTTTGATGTTAAATATTGATGAAATGATAGAGTAAAAGTACAACTTAAGATTTCGTATTATCAGCTAAGGCATTTGCATATTTTTTAAAAGACCAACCTTTATTTTCTAAAATATCAGGATAAAAAGGATTTTGACCTATAACTTTAATATCATCTGCTAGTGCTTCAACTTCGTCTAAATGATGTGTCGTCATGATGATTAAACATTGATCGGTCATTTGTTGTAATAAGTTGTGAATATCATATCTTGATTCTAGATCGATGCCTTCTGTTGGCTCATCTAGAATAAGTATTTTAGGCCGACTAAGTAGACCTATCATAATATTGACTTTACGTTTATTTCCACCAGAAAGGTTAGATACTTTCACTTTTGTATCAGTAAAGTTTAATTGTGATAAATAAGAATGAAGTGTTTCATCTGAAATAGGATTTTCACAAAGTGACTTGAAAAACTCAATGTTTTCCATGACAGTCATATGCTCGAATAATGCGATGTCTTGAGGGACATAGCCTACAATATGACGTATTCGACGTCTTGATATATATTGATTGAAGTATTGAATACGTCCTTCATCTGCATTCTCAATACCTGCAATTAAACGCAATAATGTAGATTTTCCAGCACCATTTTCACCTAATAAAATAGTAATTTTATGAGGTTGAAATTGCATATCTAGGGAATCGAAAATATGCTTCTTTTTATAGCTTTTTGAAACATTTTGAATATCTATCATTGAATATAACTCCTTTACAATTGAATCCATAAATATATGATACCTATCGCTACTGTATAAATAATAGCCATAAATATACGATGACTAAGGACATTAATTTTAAAAAGTAATAAAGCAATACCTGCCTCATAAAATAAAACTATAATTAGTGTTTTTAAGTAGAAAAGAATGCTTAATGGTTGATGCATAAAAAGACTGATCATCAATAGCATGAGCATCAGTATGACCACATGTACACTGATATAAGTCAAGTATAGTTTAAGTTGACTATAAGGTACCAAATATAATCTTCCGAGAGGTGCGTTCTGTTTAAGACGTTGATGTAATAGGATTTGGATAACACTTACAAAGATGACGACAACAAATACAATGCCAATTGAAATGGATTGATGAGCATGTTTATTGATAGCTACACTTTTTATTTTAGATTGAGGTGTATGAGAATAATAAGATTGTTTCACTTTATTCTATTAATTGAAAATAATTATCATTTATATTGACAACTGTATGTGCCTCGTTTAATATAATTCTC
>OIFN01000298.1_pt1 | contig 20553 bp, 16 predicted proteins | sample 1582091 | NCBI WGS metagenome assembly OIFN01 (sample SAMN07501064, study PRJEB24779) | human gut metagenome
ACCTGGTGAGCAGAGCAGTAAAAGCAGGGCAGTAGAAGATGGAGGAGTGAAACGACGACAGATTCACTGCATCGCTTTCTTCCGAACGTAAGATTTACCGAACTGCGAAGCAGAGAAGGGAAATCCACAGTGAGGAAGCAAGAAGGGCAAGTTAAAAGTAATAAGGACTAAGCGACGACAGATTCACTGCATCGCTTAGTTCGGAGCGTAAGATGGACATGTAGCGCAGCTACATAGGTCCATCCACAGCGACGAACACCCAGTATCCTGGAGCTAAGAACCGTACATAAGAACTCGCTGATTAAGCGTTCTGCGGCTAATGGTAGGATCCAACTCTAATCCATACGGTAACGCGGCACAACGTGCCAATGTTACCGAACCGTACATTAGTTGAGTAGCTCCAAATTTATGTAAATAAACTACCTCTAACTGCTACCGCGGTGCACAGCATCAATGGTATCGTACCGTAAAGCCGCTGTATAACTTTAAATATATGTAAATAACGATCCCTATACTCTTGATCTCCAAGTTTATAGGGCTTTTTTATGTCTATTTTTGCATATTACTAATAAATATTTTCATTCATAGATTAATATGAATATCTTGTGAGGGATTTTCTTGATAATACTAGGTATGTGTGATATTCTCATTATATGCTTAAGTGGATTGGAGTGATTAGTTTATATGTATAAATATGGCAAGAGCTGTATTAAAAAAATATTATGTTTTCTCGCAATATGTATTGCAATTTTAGCTATCTCATTTGGCGTTATGTGGGGGCTGTCTACTGATTATAAGATTTATGGTGTCCCTGTACTAAACTATCACCAAGTGAATGATGAAAAGCATTCTGCTTTGACGCTTCATGTTGATCAGTTTAGAGAACAGATGGAATATCTACATAATCAGGGATATAATACGATTACGTTGGCTCAATTATATGATTATTTAGAAAATGGTACTGAATTACCCAATAAGCCAATTGTTATCACCTTTGATGATGGCTATGTAGATAACTATAAAAATGTATTGCCTATTTTAAAGGAATACAACATGAAGGCTACCTTGTTTATGATTAGTGATGCAGCTAATACGCCTGGTTTTGTTTCTACAGAACAAATGCACCAAATGGAAGCGGGTGGATTTGATATTCAAGGCCATACAAATCATCATAAAATCTTAACAAAAATTGACCCTACCGAATTACCGGATGCTCTTCTTGGTGGGAAGACTTCTTTGGAGGGGATTTTGGGTGAGCCTATTGAGTATCTAGCATATCCTGGTGGGTTTAACGATATGCTCGTTCAATATGTAACTAAACAATCTGGTTATAAAATGGCTTTCACAGTACAACCAGGTACAGTACAGCCAGGCGATAATTTATATGCCTTAAATCGATTGGCTATATTCCAAGGTGACACACCGTACTTATCGTTCTGGTTACGCCTACATTGTGCACCATTCATTCACTATACATGGTCATTACGTGATTTTTTACGCGATAATGGATGGTCTACATTAGCATCTATTATTCCGTTATTTTAGGAGGAACTATGTCTTACGAAGTATTAGCAAGACCTTTACGCGTTGCTATTTTAACAGTTTCTGATACGCGTACCTTTGAAACTGATAAAGGCGGTAATAAAGTACAAGAATTTTTAGAACAAGCTGAACATATCGTAGCTGATCGTAAAATTGTCATTGATGATTACAATGAAATCAGAAATGCAATGATCCCATGGTGTAATGATGAATCTATTGATGTTATCATCTCTACAGGTGGTACGGGAATTGCTAAGCGCGATGTAACAATTGAAGCAGCGAATAGTCTCTATGAGAAACATATCCCTGGTTTCGGGGAAATCTTTAGATATTTGTCCTATACAGAAGATATTGGGACTAAGGCGATGGCTTCTCGTGCAGAAGCAGGGGTGAACAATAATACGTTAATGTTCTCTGTTCCTGGCTCTGTAGGTGCTGTTACTTTGGCAATGAGTAAACTCATCATTCCCGAAATGGCACATCTGGTAAGAGAAATTACAAAATAATCTATAAAGACTGCTCATTTATGGGCAGTCTTTTTTGATAATAGAATTCATAATGCTATTTGGGGGATATAAAAATATTCAGATAACACCTTGTTAATGGGCATAAAATCTATATATGCTAATTCTCAATATTTAAAACAATACCATTGCAGTATTGTTTTATTTCGATTATACTAGATTTAGTAATACGTTTGTCCGAGTGCACGAGAAAGGAGACCTTATGAAGTTAAATCAGGCCACGGATTATGCATTTCGCATGGTCTTACATATGGCGCTCTTACCTTCGGGAACGAAGCTAACGGGTTCTGTATTGGCTCAGCAAGAATTGATTCCAGAACGATTTTTGCTCAAGATTATGCGTAGTCTCATTGCAGCTGGGATTATGAAATCCTTTCGTGGTGTAGATGGTGGGTTTGCCCTCAATCGAGACCCTCAAGAGATTTCATTGCTCGATGTAATTAGAGCGGTAGAAGGGGATGCGTATTTACAACGGTGTTTATATGATGTAGGTTCTTGCTCTAAGTCTTGTATGGGACATTGTGCTATCAATGAAGCGATGGGAACAATTCAGGACCAATTAATCAATCAGTTGGAGATGATTAACTTTAAAACTCTTGCCCAACGTGAACAGTTGATTGAGTCTGAAGCGTTGCCATATTCACAAGCGCAATAATACAAGGTTTTTAGTGAAAGCTCATCAAGTGATGTAGGTATTTTATTCTAAGGAGGAAAACACATGTTTGAAGCTGTAGATTTAGCTCGATTACAATTTGCGCTAACATCTATCTATCACTGGTTGTTTGTGCCGTTCACACTAGGCATGACAGTGACTGTAGCTATCTTGGAGTGGACATACGTGTCTACTGGTAAAGAAGTATACAAAAAAATGGCAAAATTCTGGGGCAAATTGTTCCTAATTAACTTTGCTATGGGTGTGGTAACTGGTATTGTTCAGGAATTCCATTTCGGTATGAACTGGGCAGAATATTCTCGTTTTATGGGTGACATTTTCGGCGCTCCATTGGCCCTTGAAGCATTAATGGCATTTTTCTTGGAATCTACATTCATGGGTGTATGGATCTTCGGTTGGGACCGTTTGAATAAAACTGTTCACGCTCTTGTAGCTACGTTGGTGGCATTAGGTACAAACCTATCCGCATTCTGGATTCTCGTAGCAAACTCCTTCATGCAACATCCTGTAGGTTATGTAATCCGTAATGGCCGTGCAGAAATGGATAATTTCTTAACAATTGTTCAAAATGGTTATGTACCAGGCCAATTCTTCCATATCGTGTTAAATGGTTTATTAACAGCAGGCGTAATTATCATGGCCATCAGTGCTTGGCACTTATTGCGCAACAATGCGACAGACTTCTACCGTCGTTCTGCTAAATGGGGCATGGTTATTGCTCTTGTATTCGGTACTTTAGGCGCTTTGGCAGGTCATCATCAAGGTCAATACATTACAAAAGTACAACCTATGAAAATGGCTGCTATGGAAGCATTGTGGGAAACACAAGATCCTGCTCCATTCTCTTTGGTAGCTAACATTGATACTAAAGCTCAAAAGAATACGGGTGCACTTGAAATCCCTGGTGGTTTGTCCTTCTTAACTCAAAACTCCTTTACTTCTGGTAAAGTAGAAGGTATTAAAGATCTTCAAGCCAAATCCGAGGCTCAATACGGTCCTGGTAACTATATTCCAGATGTTCCAGCAATCTTCTGGACATTCCGTGTCATGGTTGCAGCTGGTTCCATTATGTTGCTTGTTGCATTCGTAGGTCTTATCCTTAATGCAAAAGACAAATTGGTTGGAAATCGCACATTCTTAAAAATTATGTTCTGGACATTGCCATTGCCATTCATTGCTCATTCCACAGGTTGGTTTGTAGCAGAAGCAGGTCGTCAACCATGGCTTGTAAATGGCTTGCAATTAACTGTAGACGGTGCTTCTAAATCCGTTACAGCTCCAGAAATTATGACTACTATCATCGGCTTCACAGTTGTGTATATCGTAGCAGCTATTGCAGCTCTCTACCTTGCTGTAGAACACATCAAAAAAGGTCCAGATGGCAATCCATCTCACGATGTAGTTGAAAAAGAGGAGGCGAGATTATGGAATTAATTTTTAATAACCTTGAAGTGGTATGGTTTATTTTAATTACTGTACTATTCGCTGGCTTCTTCTTATTAGAAGGTTTTGACTATGGTACTGGTATTTTATTACCATTCATCGGTAAAACTGACGTTGAACGTCGTCAAATGATCAATGCCTTGGGTCCTGTTTGGGATGGTAACGAGGTATGGATGATCACTGCTGGTGGTGCATTATTTGCATCCTTCCCTCATGTATATGCTACGTTGTTTAGTGGTTTCTATTTAGCGTTATTCTTAATGCTTGCGGCTCTTATTATCCGTGGCGTATCTTTTGAATTCCGCTCCAAGAGCCCTAACTTGTTATGGCGTAAAACTTTTGACTACTGCATCTTCTTTGGTTCCTTGATTCCTGCATTGTTGTGGGGTGTTACAGTTGGTAACTTGATTCAAGGTACTCCAATTGATGCAAGCATGACATATGTAGGCACATTCTTTGATTTGTTAAGCCCATACACAGTACTTTGTGGCATTGCGTTTATCTTGGTATTCACATACCATGGTGGCTTGTTCACTTCTATCAAAACTGCTGGTGCTGTTTCTGAACGCGCTCGTGCAGCTTCCTTAGTAGTAGGTGTTCCTACAGCTATCGGTGCATTAGCATTGGTAGGTGCAACTTATGTATTTACAGATTTGTTTAACTCTGTATTAGCAATTATTTGCTTTGCGTTGGCAATCGTGTTCTTCCTCATTTCTTGGGGCGCAACACGTACTCGTAATACAAAATGGGGCTTTGTATTTAGCTCCTTAACCGTTATTTCTGTAACGGCTGCTTACTTTGCTGGTTTGTTCCCTCGCATCATGGTTTCTTCTTTGAATCCTGAGTGGAGCTTAACTATTGCAAATGCAAGTAACTCTACTTACACATTGACATTGATGACTTGTGTAGCCTTTGTATTTGTGCCAATTATCTTGGCTTACCAAATCTGGGTATACTGGACATTCCGTCATCGTGTATCTGAAAAAGACTTACACTATTAATAGAATAGCTTTATAACTCTGGTGAGTTGTAAAATTTAGGTCTCAATGTGAGGCGTGTCGTAGCGGCACGCCTCTTTTTTGTGGTAAGATGGATATGATATTGATAAATTTAGATTCACTTGTGCTAACTTAGATTATATTTAAATAAAATTTAATTTAGACTTAGTTAGGGGTAGTCTAATCGACTTAATTTTATATTCTTAATAGTTTTACCGTAGAGGATACTATGATACAGCGTACTGCTTTTAAAGCGCTGCTAGAACATAAAGGTCAGCTATTACTACTAGGATTAACCTGTTTAGTAGAGAGTTTGGCTATTGTTGGGCAAGCTTGGTTCTTTGGAACCTTAATTAATAATTTTATATTTTCAGAGAATACCTTACATGATGAAAGGTATTCTATTATCTATTTAGGAATTGCTATTATTGTAAGATTGCTTGCACATTATATACAAGAATCCGTAGCAAATCGATTAGGTAGTGCAGTAAAAGCAACCTTTAGAGAACGGGCCTTAGAGCATATGTTTAAACTTGGTGTGCAACATAAGGAACGCCATGGCGATGTGATACATATGCTTACTGATGGATTAGAGCAAGTAGATGCTTATGTAGCTCGTTATATTCCTCAAATTCTATATGCTATTATGATTCCTCTTATTATGGGTATTGCTATTGTAGATACATTACCTATTATTGGTATCATTCTAATTATCACCGTACCATTAATTCCATTCTTTATGATCTTAATTGGTAAGCAAGCGGATCGTCTTAATAAAGAACAGTGGGAGCGTATGAGCTTCTTATCTGGTCATTTTCTTGATGTATTGCAAGGTATTACAACATTAAAACTTTTTGGTCGTGCAAAGGATCAAATTAAGGTTATTGGTCGTTTATCTGAGGAGTTTAAAGACTCTACATTACGAGTATTGCGTGTGGCGTTTTTATCTGCTCTAGTTCTTGAGCTCGTAAGTACTATTAGTACAGCATTGATTGCGGTATACCTGGGCTTAACATTATTGGATGGTGAAATCTCATTCTTTTCAGCTTTCTTTATTTTGCTATTAGCGCCAGAGTTCTATACGCCATTTAGACAATTGGGGGCTGCCTTTCATACGGGTATGGCAGGTAAGACCTCGATTTTAAAATACGAAGAGTTTATGAATCGCCAGCCATCGTTGCCTATAGGTGGTCAATCTCAACTTAAAGGTAAGGTACAAGCAATTGAAATTAAGGATTTAACGTTTACCTATGAAGATAGTGAAAATGGTGTACAACATATTTCATTAGAGGCTAAACGTAATTCTCCGATCATGCTTGTTGGTGAAAGTGGGGCAGGGAAATCTACAATTGCCCATATTATTGGGGGATTTTTAACTGCTCCTAAAGGCAGTGTTACTATAGATGGTCTTGATCTATGTGACATCGATATTGAGTGGTGGCGCCAACAAATTACCTATGTATCTCAACATCCACATATTATGAAAGGAACTTTGCGTGACGTATTATCCTTTGGGATGAATGTAAGTGATGAAGAGATTATAGAAGCTTGTAAAGAGGTACAGCTACTAGATGTGATCAATAGACAACAAGATGGACTAGATACTGTTATTGGTGAAGGTGGCTTGGGTCTGAGTGGTGGCGAACGTCAACGGGTTGCCTTAGTACGTGCATTTTTACGAAAGGGCCAAGTGTTAATTCTCGATGAGGTGACGGCACATCTTGATGTAAAAACCGAAGCTATTATCAGCAGTGCTATCAAACGTTTGATGGATAATAAAATCGTCATTATCATTGGTCATCGTCTACAAACGATGCATTGGGCATCTACCCTATACGTTTTGAAACATGGACGTATTATTCAACAAGGTTCTTATGCGAAGCTTCTCGCAGTAGATGGTTATTTTAAGGACCTTGTTACCTCTGGGTTAGGTGAATTTTCTTCAACTATTGAAGAACAATTAAAAACAGAAAAGTCATTTAGCTTAGAACATAGAGAAGAAATTGATAATTCAATTCGGGTAGATAATCAAGATGCTTACGTATTGGGGAAAGATACAATACAGATTCCTGAGGTTTCAACTTCTAAGCTGGGCATACAAGGATGGAAATTATTATTTACTGTACTAAGTCCTGCAAAGTGGTCGTTAGTATTAGCTTTGATTTTTACATTCTTAACGGTATTTATGAATGTGGGCTTATTAACTGTATCTGCGTGGTTATTGGCATCAGCTGCATTGCAACCGGGACTTACTTATTTGAGCCTTGCTATTGTGGGCGTCCGCTTCTTTGGTGTTAGTCGTGCTGTATGTCGTTATTTTGAACGGTATACATCTCATCGTATGGCGTTCCAAGGTCTGTATGGTTTGCGTGTATGGTTTTATGCTCATTTAGAACCATTGGCGCCGGCTATTCTTAAACGTTTTGGTGCAGGGGATATGCTAGGCCGCATTATGGGAGATATAGAGGTACTACAATTTTTCTACTTGCGTACGTTGATTCCGCCTGCAGCAGCCATTGCTTTAACTATTTTAGTTGCCTATGGTGTATCTACGATTGATAATAGTTTGGTTGCGCCTATAGTTTTAGCAGCCCTTGTATTAGGTCTAGTTTTACCTTTAGGTGTATATGCTCATAACAAACAATCGTTGACGGCGATTGGACCTCAACAAGGGGAATATAAATCCCTATTAAGTGATACCATGGATAGCTTGGAGGATGTCATTAGCTACGGCAATGAACAGTTAGTATACGATCGTATTCAACATATGATGAGTACTATAGATGCTAATAAAGGTATTATTGAGCGAGGCATGAACTTAGGCAATACGCTGTTCCTAGGTGGAGTTCAAATTACAGTTGTCATTGTAGCCATATTGGCAGCCAATGCGTTGACCGGAGCTTGGGCCAGTGTTATGGTAGCAGTTGCTGCTATTGGTACACAAGCTTGGTTTGAGGCCTTACAACCTATGATCGCTGCCGTTCATCATGGTGCTGAAAGTAAAGTGGCTACGAGTCGTCTCACAGCACTTGCAGATGAGCCAATTTCAGTAGTAGAACCAAACGCACCAAAACCATTTAATGCTAATCGAGAGATTACATTTTCTGATGTATCCTTTGGTTATGATCCGCATCGTCGTATTTATGAACATCTTAGATTAGACATTAAACAAGGTCAATCGATTGCTATTGTTGGCGCTAGTGGATCTGGTAAGACTACATTGTTTAATATGCTTGAGCGATTATATGACTACAGTGGCTCAATCTATGTTGGTGATGTAGAGTTAAAGGATATTTCTATCGATACATGGCGTAATGCTTTAGGGACGATAACGCAAGATACATATATTTTCCATGCGTCCTTTGAAGATAATATTCGACTAGCAAGACCGGATGCCTCAGAAGCTGATTTAGAGTATGCTATTGATCGTGCTTCGTTGCGCTCTGTAGTGGAACGCTTGCCAGATGGTATTCATACGATTGTTGGTAGTGGTGGTCATGGTCTAAGTGGTGGCGAACGACAACGGGTTGCTTTAGCTCGACTATTCTTGCGAAAACCTCAAGTTGTTTTGTTAGATGAACCATTAGAAGGTTTAGACCAAGTAACGAGGAAGGCTTTGCATCGTGATTTGATGGAATATGTACAGGATAAAACATGCTTATATATTACACATCAGTTAGAAGGATTAGAGCATATGGATCGTATCTTATTTATGGATAAAGGTCAAATTATAGAAGATGGAACTTACGAAGAATTAATTGCCCTTCGTGGTCACTTCTATGAATATTGTTATCTATCTATGGCAAGTATTCAATAAAAATAAATATCAGTTAAACTATCTATTATAAATATTAAACTATAATAGGCTGAATGTTAAACTGCAGTAATAAAGCTCCTTTTACTATGTAAAAGGAGCTTTATGTATACCTATATTTAATAGTATATGTAGTAGTCTTTTATCGATAAATCATGCAATATATGGTATAATTTGTATATCAAAAGCTGTTTTTTACCCTTGGAGGGATTATGACTAAAATCTTCACCAAATTACGAGCATTGGTGGATGAAGCATTATCTGATAGTGATACGACGGTGAAAAAGGTAAGCCCTGTTCAACAAGTACCTTTAGAACAAGATTTATTTGATCATCGTTTGTTATCTATAGAAGAAGACGTGGTTAATCGCATGTTGCGTGCTGCTCTTCGGAATCATAAGTTCTTTTATTCTATAACTTTTGAGTTTGAACCAAATAATCAAATATTCCTATCTATTATTACTAAATGGGGGAATGTGATTACCGCTGAATTTACTTTAGAAGACTTATGGTTTGATGATTACTCATCATCCTTTGCAATTCGGCTCGATACAGAGAATTTAGATACGGGTGGATTTATTTTAAATTCCATCTTACACTTACTAGGTAACTGGTTCCTTAGTCTTTTTGGCATCTTTTTTAATCCTATTGCATTAGGCGAAAAGGGATCTACCGTACGCTTTGAAAAAAAAGGTATTATTCGCTTTGATTTAATACCCAATACGCAACTTAAAAAGTTTATACCTTTGCCAGAACGCTCCATAGGGAGTGTAGGCCCTGTACTTTTAGCTAATCCTCAAACTAGTCAATCGGTATTGCAAATAGATTATTATGCATTTCATGATCCAGTAGATACATTTACGGTGCCAGATGTTCCAATTCGTACTAGTTGGCTTCGATCCATTGATATTGCGGCAGTGCTCTTGATGCCGATCGGTGTATGGCTTACCTTTATCTTTGCGCATCATTACTTACCAACTGAAACACTAGAGTTTTCATTCTCTACATATTTCTTAATATCTTTGGGGATTTTTATTCTTTCTTTACTACTAATGAATACACCACGATATTTATATATGTATTTTGACTCTAGAAAACAGTGGCAAAGTGCGTTTGTTCATAACAATATCAAGATTCAAATGCGCAAGCTCCATCGGCGCATCTTCATGCAGCAAGCTACCTTGACCTCTGATAGCGGCGAGTGTAATGCCGCTGAAGGTCAAGAACGTATTAAACGTTTATTGTTGCAAATCCGGGATAAGCGCTTCCTAGAAAATAGACTTAAGATTTCTGATGATGATAGAGCGCGCAAACAAAAGGTTAAGTTTATCATTGCTTATATCCTTTGCACTATAATAGAGTTGATATTATTGACTTAAGTTTGTAAAGAATCAGGTTGCAACTCTTTTAAATTATTTATGATATAGTTATTAAGGTAATAAAGAACTATATATAATAAGACATGTGATAAATAAAAAACGTATCTCTTTATGAAGAGATACGTTTTTTATTTATTAATTTGTTATCGTTTTTTACGGCGTTTACGCACCGTTTTGCGGATTTCTTTTTCCCTATGAGATATGGACGGTTGCATTGACTCATAAGTTGGTCGATTTACAGGCATAAATGGTGGGTTACCATATTGATTCGGTTCTGGCTGACCAGGCAATACCCAAAATAGGAAGCCTATGAGCCATACGAAAAGTTCAAGCAAGTAATTGAATGGCGATACAGCAGAATAGGTATTGATGAAAATGATGATTACCGACCATAGAATTCCTGCCCAAGCATTAAAGCCGATATCATGAATACGACGGCCAAATAAGATGCAGGATAATGGGAATAAGGATGCTAATAAAATCCATATAACAACCCTTGTAAACCAATAGGCAGGTAAAGAAATAACAAAGTCTAAGAATAGATCATCAATGTAGTGAACGATGTGGAATAAAATCATTAAAACAATGAAGCATATGATAAATTGTAGTCGATTTAACCGTCCCGTTAGATTAAAAATCGATAATCCCATACGTCGACCTTGGAATGCAATGAGCAAACCGACAGTACATATGAGTAGTGTTCGTAATACAACATAGAGTAAATCCATAAGTTCCCCTTTATTTATAGCTTATAGTTGAGTTAATTCTGGCAAGACTAGCTCAAAGGCTACACCTTGTTTCATTGATTTTACAGTATCCACTGTGGCTTGAATCGCCTTGGTAGTAAAATTCATTGCTAACTCTGCCGCATCATACGGTGAGTATCCCCTCATTACTGCACCAGATAATACAGCAGTAAAGATATCCCCAGTTCCTGTAGCTTTCACAGGGATAAGAGGAATATCATAAGTTTTTAAATAATCAGTTGGTCCATCATAGACAGCGATAACCGCATGCGTTTCAGATGGTACGCTGGTCATGATAACCATGTTAGGCCCCATTTGGTACAACCTTTTGCAACGATCACGCAATTCATCATCGCTAATAGGATCTGTAGAAAATGGAATATCTAATAAGAAACAAGCCTCCGTGTAATTAGGCTTTACAATATGAGCCTTGGAAACAAGTTGGCGCATAGCTACTACCATATCAGGTGTATAAATAGAGTAGAGGCGACCATCATCGGCCATAGCAGGATCGACGATAATCATTTGGCCTTTGTTACCGAAGCGATCGATGGCTTCTTCCACGAGATGAATTTGTTCTGGCGATGCTAAAAAACCACTTACAATAGCGTGAAAGTCGATTTCGTTTTTATCCCAGCAGTCCATAAAATCTCTCATATGTGCCGATAAATCTACAAACTCGTAGTGTGGATATTCTAAATGATTACTCAATACAGCTGTTGCCAATGGAACCGCTTGGCAACGCATAGCGCTGATGATTGGGATCATAACGGTTAGGGCACAACGGCCGATGGAGCTCATGTCTTGAATTGTTAAGACTCTAGGTACTTCTGTCATAGACACCTCCAAAATACTATATATTTTATTGTACGTTATGTAGGGCGTTCTGTAAATGTAATGATGTTATTCATGAAATTAACTTCATAATGTAGTATAATAAAACAGATAGACTTTTTATGGAGGATAGTGACAATGACAAGGTATGTGTTTCGACGCCTAGGTGGCGCAATCATAATCTTATGGGTCATCATTACCGTAACATTTGCATTAATGCATGCAATTCCGGGGGGACCTTTTACAACTGAGAAGAAATTACCACCTCAGGTGAAAGCAAGTATTGAAGCAAAGTATCATCTTGATGATCCTGTGTGGAAGCAGTATGGTGATTATTTAGGTGGTGTTATTACCGGCGATTTGGGACCATCATATAAGTATGAAGGTCGTAGTGTGAACGATATTATCAGCGATGCATTCCCAATTTCTGCGCAGCTCGGTTTATTATCATTAATGGTGGCTGTAGTAGGTGGCATTGCAGCGGGTGCTATTAGTGCTATGCGCCCTAATGGTATCGTTGATTATGCGGTTACCGTATTATCTACCATTGGTATTTCCGTGCCTACATTTATTATTGGTGCCGTTCTTGTATATGTGGTGGGCTTTGAACTAGGCTGGTTCCCAGTGGCCTTATGGCGTGGTCCATCTTATATGGCGCTACCAGTATTGACGTTAGCTGCACAACCGATGGCATTCATTGCACGCTTAACACGCAGTGGGTTGCTTGATGTGTACCAACAAGAATATATCCGTACAGCTCGCGCCAAAGGCTTGAGTTCTTGGACTATTTTGACACGTCATGCGTTAGGGAATGCTATTTTGCCAGTTATTACATATTTGGGCCCATTGGCTGCCAGCCTTTTGACAGGTAGCTTTATCGTAGAAACGATTTTTGCTATTCCAGGCCTTGGACAGTATTTCGTAACATCTATTTATAACCGCGACTATACGGTTATTCTTGGCATTACGATTTTCTATAGTGCTCTTGTAGTATTTCTTAATATTTTGGTGGATATGATTTATCCATTAATTGATCCACGTGTTACGACAGAGGAGGGGACAGATGAATAAGGAAGATTTTTTACCTATTGAACGAACTCCTCAAGAAGAAATTACAAGCTTTATAAAACGTCCTAGTAAATGGGCGAGATTTAAGGTAAATCGCTTGGCCGTAGTAGGGGCAACCATCATTTTGGTGATGATTGTGTTGGCTATTTTAGGCCCCCTAATTTCGCCGTATACCTATGCGGACCAATCCTTGATTGATGCGAACCAAAGCCCAAGCTTTAGTCATTGGTTTGGTACCGATACATTAGGTCGTGACATTTACACTCGCGTTATGTACGGTGCTCGTATTTCCTTAACCATCGGCTTTGTAGCGGCGTTTATCAATCTTGTTATCGGCGTTACCTATGGCGGTATTGCAGGTTACCTTGGTGGTAAGGTTGACCGCATCATGATGGGGCTGGTAGATGTATTGTACGGTATTCCGCTTTTACTGTATGTAATTTTGTTGATGGTTGTACTTGGCCCTGGCTTAACATCTATTTTCGTAGCATTGGGCATTGCGTACTGGCTGAATATGGCCCGTATCGTACGTAGTCAAATTTTGAAAGTTAAAAACGAAGAATATATCATTGCTGCTGAAGCGATGGGCATTCCAAAATATCGCATTTTATTGCGTCATATTTTGCCAAACTGTGTAGGTCCAATCATTATTACTTTGACATTGGCCATCCCAGAGGCTATTTTTACAGAAGCATTCCTTAGTTTTATCGGCTTAGGTGTAAATGCACCTATGGCGAGCTGGGGTGTACTCGCTTCTGAAGGGATTAGTAGCATGCGCTCTTATCCGTTCCAATTGATTTTCCCTGCTGTTGCCATTAGTGTTACCATGCTTGGTTTCGCATTCCTTGGCGATGGCTTACGTAATGTGTTAGACCCTAAGGAAGGAGATAGATAATGAATAACGCAATTGTTGATGTGCGCAATGTGTCCATTACCATCGATACCTTCCAAGGCCCTTTACGGGTTATTCGCAATCAAGATATCTCCTTACAACCAGGTGAGATTTTAGGTATTGTTGGTGAATCCGGCTGTGGTAAATCTGTGCTAGTTAATTCATTAATGGGATTACTACCATATGGTAAAACAAAAATCAAAGCCGATACATTTATGATTGATGGCAATGATTGCCTTGAATTTACTGAAGATGACTGGAATGAACTCCGTGGTACTACTGTTGCCATGGTATTCCAAGATCCTATGACATCTTTGAATCCAATCATGACGATTGGGGAGCAAATGTATGAGGTTATCCATCGTACCAATGCATATGGTGAGGATTATGACGAACGAGCTATCGCCATCGACTTGTTAAAGAAGATGGGCCTTTCTACACCGGAAAGACGATTGTCTCAATATCCTCATGAGTTAAGTGGTGGTATGCGTCAACGCGTTTGTATCGCCATGGCTGTGGCAGGTCGTCCAAAGATTTTAATTTGCGATGAACCGACAACGGCTCTTGATATTACAACAGAGGCTCAAATCTTACGCCTTATGCAAACATTAGCTGTAGAGGCTGGTATTGGGATTATCTTTATTTCTCATAACTTACGTGTTATCGCTCAAATTTGCGATCGCGTTATGGTTATGTATGCTGGTAAATGTGTTGAATCTGCTACAGTAGAGGGCATCTTTAATGAACCTCGCCATCCGTACACATTAGGGTTGTTGCTCGCTCTGCCACAAGGTAAATGGCATGGTGAGTTAAAAGCCGTTGAAGGTCAACCGCCAGATTTGTTTGATTTGCCACGAGGCTGTGCATTTAATCCACGGTGCAAGTGGGCTATGCGTATCTGTGGTAATCGAATTCCTATGGTTACAAATGTTGGTGAAAATCATCAATTTACATGTTGGTTAGCTAAGTTGGAGGGACTTTAATGAGTTACGTATGGGAAACTGACAATCTCGTTAAAGAGTTCACTCTGTCAGGAGGCTTATTTAAGCCAAAACACACGGTACATGCTGTACAAGGCGTGAGCCTATATCAATCACCAGGGGAAACCCTTGGTATCGTAGGTGAGTCTGGGTGTGGTAAATCCACATTTGGCTACACTTTGATGGGCTTACATCAAGCTACATCAGGTTCTATTTATATGAACGGTCGTCAGATTGATCCGTATGTGGATCGAAAAGCTGTTCATCCGGTGATGCAAATGGTATTCCAAAACCCTTATGCATCTCTTAATCCACGTCTTACGGTTAATGCGATTCTAGAGGAACCATTGGAGCTAGATCCAAAATATACACCTCGCGATCGTGTTATTCGTGTAAAAGAAGTGCTTGAACAAGTTGGTTTGAACATGTCCTTTGGTGAGCGTTATGCTCATGAATTGTCAGGTGGTCAACGTCAACGTATCGGTATTGCACGAGCTCTCATTATGCAGCCGCAGTGCATCATCTGTGATGAACCGATTTCAGCACTAGATGTATCGATTCAAGTACAAATTATGACCTTGCTTGAACGTTTACAAGAACAACATGGTATTTCGTACCTCTTTATTTCTCATGATTTAAACATGGTGCGCTACATTAGTCATCGCATGGTGGTTATGTACTTAGGTGCTGTTATGGAAGAAGGTCCAGCGTTGGATTTATACGAATTCCCACAACATCCTTACACTCGTGCTTTGACCGCCTTAAATGGTCCTGTTATACCACATGCTCCAATTGGAGCACCTCTTAAAGGGGACCCACCAAATCCACTAAATCCACCAAAAGGTTGTTTGTTTAGTGGTCGATGCCCAGAGGCAGAAGGTCGTTGCTTTACTGAACGTCCGCCTCTTCGTGATTGGGCAGATCGCCGCATCGCATGCTGGCACATATAATGGGAGAATAGTATGGAAAAGTTACTTGTTGGCAAGTCCTTAGAACATCAACTCGATACAGTCATAAAAGAATTAGCACCAAAGGGGAATATATCCTATGTAGTACTTCAATTTGACGATGAAGAGGAGCCGACTGTTATTGCTTCTAAAGGGGAAGATACGGTACACTCTAGTGCAAGTTTGATTAAGGTACTCATTATGGAGTATGTATTCCATTTAGCTCGTACAGAGCAGTTGGATCTTAATGATACTGTTCCTCTATCTAGAACACCGCGTGTTGAAGGCGGTGGTGCATTACAAGAACTGGTAGCAAAGCATAGCTTTACGTATCTTGAGTTATGTCGTCTTATGATGGTTCTTAGCGATAATATTGCGACAAATTTACTCATTACCGTTCTAGGCATGGAGAATATCAATGCTCGTGCAGAACAGCTTGGTGTAGATGAAATAGAACTCAATCGTATGATGATGGACTTTGATGCTCTAGCAGAAGGCCGTGATAACCATTTGACTGCATTGTCATTGGCTCGTCTGTATAAACACATTTTTGAATGTCGCGATAGAGATGCTTATGGCCGAGAAATGTGGAATATTTTAGGTCGCCAACAATTCCGTGATATCTTGCCATTTTATTGGGGTGAAGATACACGCTTTCACCATAAAACAGGATCCCTTGATCGGGTAGAGCACGATGGGGGCGTATTAGAAACATTTAGAGGTCATTTCTGCTTTATCCTCTTGATGAGCGATATCGATAATGACCGAGGTAAAGAGTTAGGCGCTCAAGTAGGGCGTATCATGAAAGAATTTGTAGAGGAAGCATTGCCATGATGGATAAACGAAATTTGTTAAAACTCATGGTCCTTGCTCTTGGGGTGAGTGTGCTCTTATTTGTATTTGGTTATCCTCGCGGGGAACAACCAATTGATGAGCATACCATTCGATATGTTATTGAGCAGGAACCATCCACATTGGATCCAGCGAAGTCTACTACCTCTCCGGAGGCTACAGTTCAACTTCAATTATTTGACGGTTTAGTTCGTTTAAATGATGAAAGTGAACCAGAGGCAGCACTTGCTAAAAGCTGGGATATTTCTGATGATGGTCGCGAGTATACCTTCCATTTACGACCTGATTTGAAATGGTCTAATGGAGAGCCTTTGACGGCTCATGACTTTGAATACGCGTGGAAACGCGTATTAGACCCTGAAGTCCATGCGGACAATGCATATATGTTATATGTATTAAAAAATGGCGAAGCCTTTAATAATGGTGACGCTACAGCTGATGATGTTGGCGTTAAGGCCACTGATGATGATACATTAGTAGTTACCTTAGAGAATCCAACAGCGTATTTCTTAAAATTACTAGCTTCTCATAGCTATTATCCAGTGAGCCAAAAAGCTGTAGAGGCTCATGAAAACTGGGCTGCCAATGCAGATACATTTGTATCTAATGGTCCATACCGCTTACTATCCTGGAAGCATAATGGCGAAATGGATTTCATTAAGAATCCTGACTATTGGGATGCAGATTCTGTGAAAACAGAGAAAATGAATTGGCCTATTAGTGAATCTCAAAGTACACGCCTTACATTGGTTGAAGGTGGCGAAGCAGATATGACGGTTGAGCCTCCTGTAGCGGACCAAAAACGCTTAGAAGAGGCAGGCCTATTACATATTGGACCTATGCTTGGTAACTATTATTACGTATTCAATGTAAAAGCAGATCCTTTCACAGATCCTGAGGTACGTAAAGCTTTCTCCATGGTTATCAACCGTGCTAACATCGTTAACAATATTGTTCGCGGTGGTAAAGAGGCGGCCTATGCCTTTGTTCCTTACGGCATGCTTGAAAGTAATGGACGTGAAGATTTCCGTGAAGCGGGTAGCTATCTTGTTTATGAAGATGTAGAACAAGCTAAAGAAATCTTGAAAAAAGCTGGCTATGATAAAAATCATCCATTGCCTCCAATTACGATTTTGTATAATACAAGTGAATTACATAAAGCGATTGCCGAAGCTGTACAAGATGCTTGGGTCAATGCATTTGGTGCTGATGTGCGCTTACAAAATCAAGAGACAAAGGTATTCTTAGCCGACCGCGAAGCTGGTAAATATCAAGTTGCTCGTGCTTCTTGGGTTGCGGATTACAGTGATCCACAAAACTTCCTAGAAGTATTCTCTGCTGAAGACAATGATAGTCAGTACCATAGTGAAGACTATAACGAGTTGATTGCGCGTATTCGTACGACACCAAATGGGGCTGAACGGGATGCGTTGATGCATAAAGCAGAACAGATGATTTTTGATGAATCTCTAGTAATGCCATTGTATTTCACAACACAACCATATGTAACAAATGGAAGTATTCAAAATTATTTCTGGACTACATTGGGCCTTGTTGACTTTAAAAAAGCATACAAATAAGATACACTTAAGACGTACACTATGTGTACGTCTTTTGTTGTATTTTATGAGGACATATGAACTGGATTGAACCAAAGCGCTTAGCACCAGGCCTGACCATAGGAATCATGGCACCTGCCAGTGCAAGCGATGAAGATTTACATAGAATAGAAGAAATTTGTAACCTAAGGGGCTATAAAGTACTCTTTGGTGAAAGTGCACATCGCAAAGGCTTGTATGGCGGTACACCAGAGGAGCAAGCCCGAGAGTTTCAAGATATGATGACCACCGCACCTTGTAAGGCGGTACTAGCTTTGCGCGGTGGTTACGGAACGATGCGTTATCTAGATTTATTAGATTATACAGCAATCCGTAAGCATCGAAAGGCTTTTATTGGGTATAGTGATTGTACAGCACTTCACATGGCAATCAATCGATATAGCCGACTTATTACGTATCACGGGCCGATGGGCGTAGACTTTAAAGAAGAACGTAAGACTGATATAGATGCATTATTTGTAGCTTTAGAAGGTAAATTACAAGTCATAGAACCATTACCTGAACCGCCGCGTGGTGCCATTGGTACTGAGCTGGGAGAAGGGATTTTACGAGGTGGTAATATGACGATGTTATCTATGTTGTTAGGAACGCCTTATTTTTTAGAGGACGAGTCTTGGGAGGACACGTTGCTATTTATTGAAGATGTAGGAGAAGCACCGTATAAGCTGGATCGCATGTTACAACAATTTCGTCTCAGTGGTTTATTGAGTCGTATTAAAGGTTTAGTGATTGGTACTTTTACAGATTGTGAAGGCGACGATGATGAGCGTGATTACGATTTAGGCTATGAAGCGTTACGCTACATGGAGGAAAATAGAGACCCTGAATTGTTGGAGCCTTTTGTATGTTATGTCCCAACAGGTCATGGAACGCCGCATCAAACATTACCACTAGGAGCGATGATAAACTTTAGGTATATTTCAAATACCATAATTGTTCATCCCTATACGAAATAGACACATTCTTCTTAGATAGAATAAATAATAAACAGTATAAATTAGAAATTAAAAAGGGAAGTTATGACATTACAAGAACGAGAGGCTCGTGCCTGTGCCATCATAGATAGTATGACAGAGGAATTGCGCGATATCTCCTTATATTTACACGATAACCCAGAATTGGGCTTAAACGAGCATAAAGCAGTTAAGGTAATTAACCAATTCTTAGAAACACATAATTTTACATCTCAAGTGGGGCTAACTGATCTTCCAGAGTTACAAACGGCGTTACGGGGTGACTATAACGGTACTGCACAGCATAAAATAGCCTTTTTAGGTGAATATGATGCACTACCAGAACTCGGCCATGGTTGCGGACATAATCTCATTGCTATGATGAGTTTAGGGGCGGCTATTGCCTTCAGTCAAAGTGTACCGGAAACGTGGGGAACGACCTTCTTTGGTTGTCCTGCGGAGGAAACTATTGGTGGTAAAGTATACATGGCTGAGGCTGGTTTATTTAAGGGCTATGAGGCGGCACTAATCATTCATCCAGGCGGTGAAAATGAGGTAGGGGGCACATCATTAGCGACGCATCCACTAGAGATTACCTTCCATGGACGGTCTTGTCATATAGCATCATTAACTGACTCTGGTATTAATGCCTTAGACTGTGCTGTAGATTTATATCAAAAAATAAAAGAGTTAAAGAAAACATTTCCTAAAGGGGCTATTGTAGGGACCATTTTTACCGAAGCTGGTACAGCACCAAATGTAGTAACTTCTAAGGCTACGATTCGCATGACTGTTCGCGGTAGTACGGTGGACGATTTAGAAGGTATTATTTTGCCGGCTATCAAAGAGGCTGCTCAAGAAATTGCAGCATCTTATGGCGCCCGTGTTGAGATGCATCATTATGAGCCTCTCTTTAAGGATATGCGTCAAGATAAACAACTATTAGCTCTCTTTAACGATGTGATGACTGAATTTGGTGAAACGCCTCGTATATTGCCTGATGATGAGGCTGATGGTAGTACAGATGTAGGAAATGTATCTTATGAAGTACCAACAGCACAGCCTACTTTACAGATTGGGTTAGGTTTAGAGGCTCATACACCAGAGTTCACTTGTGCAGCAGGTTCCGACTATGGATTGGAGCAAGCGATTAAGGGCGCTAAGATTATGGCTGTGGTAGCCTTGCGTTATGCATTGGGTAAGTGATGTTCAATTTTTGACATATAGAGGTCAAAAAGGTACAATAGATATAATATTTAAGTAAGTATGAAACAAGCCGTCTTCAACAA
>OIFN01000312.1_pt1 | contig 19829 bp, 20 predicted proteins | sample 1582091 | NCBI WGS metagenome assembly OIFN01 (sample SAMN07501064, study PRJEB24779) | human gut metagenome
ATTTGTATTGTGAAACTAGTTTCAGAAATATATAGTCTTAAAGTATGTCCACTGCCAATGATTTTTTCAATATTTAAGAGGAGATTTATAATGGTTCATTTCTATAAATTTATAAACGAGTTATATATTTTGTTTAACCAATTATTAACTATTTTTATCAATAATCACTTCATTAATTTGTACTTTTTAATTTTCCCAATTTGTAAAATTAAACCAGAAAAAAAGCATCTCGTATTAGACGAAATGCTTTCAATAAGTATAAATAAGTTTTAACGTTTACTAAATTGTGACGCTTTACGGGCTTTTTTCAAGCCTGGTTTCTTACGTTCAACCATACGTGCATCACGAGTAAGAAGTCCAGCGCGTTTCAATGAATCGCGGAAGTCTGGATCTACTTGAAGAAGTGCACGAGCGATACCGTGACGGATCGCACCTGATTGACCAGCGTATCCACCACCTACAACGTTAACGTGTACGTCGTATGAACCTTCAGTTGAAGTAACTGCAAAAGGTTGGTTGATAACGAGACGAAGGTCTGCGTGTGGGATGTATTCTTCTACATCTTTTTTGTTAACTGTGATTTTACCAGTACCTGGAACCAAACGTACGCGTGCAACGGCGTTTTTACGGCGTCCTGTACCTGCATATTGTGCTTGTGCCATTATATTAGTGCTCCTTTCCTCTTAGAATTAGATAAGTCCTGAGATATCAAGTACTTCTGGTTGTTGTGCAGCGTGAGTGTGCTCACCGCCAACGAAGACTTTCAATTTCATACCTTGTGCGCGTCCAAGAGTGTTGTGTGGAAGCATACCTTTAACTGATTTTTCAATCAAACGAACAGCATTTTTAGAACGAAGTTCACCTGCTGAGATTTGTTTCAATCCACCTGGGTACATTGAGTGAGTGTAGTAGATCTTATCAGTTGCTTTTTTACCAGTCAATTTAACTTTTTCAGCATTGATAACGATTACGAAGTCACCTGTATCAGTGTGTGGTGTGAAAGTTGGTTTGTTTTTTCCGCGAAGTACGCTAGCAACTACTGCAGAAAGACGTCCAAGTGGCACATCAGTTGCGTCAACGACATACCATTTACGTTCAACTTGGCCTGGTTTAGCCATAAATGTTGTTTTGTTCATGATTTCTCCTATATATAGTTCGATTTTTGTTTACGAGTGATGGGTGTTCCTTCCCATCGAAAAGTATTTGGAAGGTTCCGGGGCCTTTCAAATGGGGTAAACAATACCGTTTAACATAATATCAAAAAAACACATCCAAGGCAAGTCATTTGGAGATGTTTTTCTTTTATTTTTTGTATTTTTTTAGTCTATCATTTTATAAGGTGTAAGACTAGAATTCATGCCTAAATAACATCTAAAGAGTACAAACTAATCCTCAGACTCCCAAAAAAGCTGGTCTAAAGTTTTGTCCAGAGTTTTGCAGATAGCAATACACAGATTTATAGTAGGGTTATAATCACCTTTTTCAATAGCTGAGATGGTCTGACGAGAAACTCCTATAGCATCTGCCAAACCTTGTTGAGTGAGATCCTTTGCTACACGAGCTGACTTCATTTTTAAATTTTTCATTCAAAAATCCTATTCTTCGTCTTCTAGTTCTTCCAAACGGTTCTTCTTGATTCTTTTAATAATAACCCAGCAGTCGCAAATAAGGGTCAAACCCAATGTCAAAAATGCCACACTACTCATAAGATTCTTCCCTATCTTAAACGACTGAAATAGACTTAAGAGGCCCATTAGCGATATAAAAATTCCAAAAAAACACATTACCCAGGATAATCTGAGCATCTTCTTTTCAAGTTTTTTGTCTAGCAACCATGGATGCCCATTACGTGATACGCTGTGAACTAATACTAGGCACATAGAACCAAAGAAAGTGATGATTAATAGTGACTGCACTAATTCGACGGAGTGCGTCTTACTAGCAACCATAATCGTTACAAATAGACCAAGCATGGCTACCCAATAACCTCTAGCAGAAGATTCTCCGCTAATCAACTGAGCACGTTCATCCATCATGTTTGCCACTTTTTTCTCTGACTTCTTCATTTTGTTTCCTCCATTTTCTAGATTCATTATAGCATTATTTTACGTAATGTCAAATATATCATTCATTTTGTATAGATTATCTTTTTATATTCTATTAATCTAGCATTTCAGAAAACAAAAAATCAGATAGGAAATCCTATCTGACACTATTTCTATCTAGCTTCTTTACCAATCGTAAAGACAGCCAAGGTATCTGGTCCGACGTGAGTAGAAATGACTGGTCCAAGTGGCATAATAAGCACTTGCTCAATGCCGTCAACTGCTAACAATTGTTCTTTTAGATTCTCCGCCGCTTCAATATCATTGGCATAAGCAACAATTGCTGTGCTATGTCCAATATCCTGGGTAGCTTGTAGGACCATTTCTTTAATAGCTTTTTTGCGTCCACGGATTTTGGCCAGAGGAACCAACTTACCTGAAGCGTCCAACCAAAGAAGAGGCTTGATATTAATCAAACTACCAATAATGGCTGAGCTCTTAGAAAGGCGACCCCCACGCATGAGATGGTAGAGATCATCAACTAAGAAATAGGTCCGTAAACGTGGCAGAATGTCCTCAATCATGGCTTTCGTTTCAGACAAGCTCTTACCTTGGTCACGAGCTTCTGCCGCCAAGATAGAGAGATAACCTTCTCCACCTGCTGCCGCCAGGGTATCTACAATCTCAATGACAGCTTCTGGGTACTCATCCAAAATCATGTCACGCGCTATAACAGCACTTTGATAAGTACCTGAAAGCACTGATGAGAAGGCAATATAGAGAAGAGCATCACCATTTTTAGCATGACGACGAAAAACCTCTTCAAATTGACCAACATTCACCTGGCTTGTGGTTGGCTGACTGCCTTCTTGCATACATTCTAAGAGACGGTCACTCGTTAAACGGTTAGGGCCAACGGTCTCATAGGCAATATCATCAAGCGTGATGGTCAAACCAACTAGCTCTACCTTATTCTCCTGAGCCCATTTTTCATCTAGATCTGCTGTGGAATCTGTCAAAATGTTAAATGTCATAAATCCCTCTATTCTATTTCATTTAAAAGGTCCTGTAATTTCCCTAATTGCGCATCGTCCCATGGACGTAGTTTTGGTGTCTTTAAGTCAATATGTGCCGACATCTTGTCTAGATCAGACTTAACGGTATTGACACGCTCTTCCAACTCACGCGCCGAAACACGTAAAGCTCCTTGTGAAAAGATAGCCCACTGTTCATTTAAGTCACTAGTTGCTACTTCAACTAGATTTTGAACAGTATTCATCTCAGCCGCTGCGCGCTCAATATAGCTATCTGCTGTCTCATCTTCCTCAGTAAAAATAACACTGATACGATATTGATCATAACGTTGACGACTCCCTGGAACAAACTGAGCATCAAATACACAGATAATATCAATATGTTCAAAGTTAGCATAATGATTGAGCTTACGAAGCAAGGTTTCACGAGCTTCATCAAGCTGGTTGGTCTTAAAGAGTTGACGGGTTTCTTGCCAAAAAGCAATCATATTATAACCATCAACTAGAAGTATTCTTTTTTTCATAGTTACAATCGGTTTCGATAAACTTCATACATGAGAACTGCAGCTGCCACACTGGCATTAAGGCTCTGCACATGACCACTCATAGGAATAGTAATCATCTCATCCACTTGTTTCTTGATGTTAGCAGAGATTCCCTTACCTTCATTACCAATGATAAGGGCAACCTTTCCAGCTGTGTTCCATTTATGAGACGGCGTGCCATCCATATCCGTACCAAATACCCAGAAGCCTGCTTCTTTAAGTTTATCAAGAGTTTGGCTAAGATTGGTCACTCGGGCAATGGGAATATGTTCCACTGCCCCTGTTGATGTCTTGGCAACGACAGGTGTTACCCCCACAGCACGATGCTTAGGAATAATAACTCCTGTCACCTGAGTAGCATCAGCTGTACGTAGGATAGAACCAAAGTTATGAGGATCGTTGAGTCCATCTAAAATGAGGACTAGAGGATTCTCCTCTTGTTCAGCCTTATCCATAATAACTGAGAGCTCAGAATAAGCGAACTCTGACACACGAAGAACAAAACCTTGATGCACTGCTCCACCTGTCATATCAGACAAGGTTTTCTTAGGTGTCCAAGAGATGGAAACCTTCTTTTCAGCTGCCAAGGCCTTAATGGCATCAACATTTTTTCCTCGAAGATCATCTTGAATATAGAGTTTATTTCCAGTATTTGCTTCCAGACTCTCTGTTACGGCATGCACACCATAAACAATGTCTAGACTTAATTCTTTAGTTGTTTTCATAAGCTAATTCTATCATAAAAAAAGCCCTCTTACGAGGGCAAAGCATGTTAAATAAATGTAATTGCTGCTAGGTAAAGCACTAGAAGAACGAGAACAACAGTTGCAGCAGCCAAAGCTTGCTTACCAATTGTATCTGGATCTGAGATTGATTCTGCAATCTTTCTCGCAGCTTGAGTAATGGTTTTACCTGCTGCTTGGAAGATATCAATTGAACCTGTGCTTGTTGAACTATTTCCAGAAATCGCTGAAGACCAACCACTCAAAACCTCAGCAATTTGTTCTGCCAATTGCTGTGTTAGCGCTCTAGTTGTCTCAGCCAACTCATTGACAGCCGTAGCTTGTATATGATTGGCGGTTTCAGTGTAGCTATTTGCACTGGTATTATAAGTAACCGGTACAGTCGTTGTTGTCGTTGTTGATGAATACTGATTCCTACGGTAACTATCCGGTGTCACTGGACGCTCGCCTTCATTGAAGACGCTAAAAGTCTGTGTCAGGTAATGAATATTGTTATTCGTATCAATCAACTCAAAGGTCATTTTATGAATACCAGTCGTTTGCTCTGCCAAATGGTAGGCACTCAAACCAGCATTGACCTCATCCAGAGTTCCTTCAACAAAGTAGCTATGATGAATTTGTTTGCCATCAAGGACTAGATTAAGGCCCTTAATCTTCTTACCTTCCATCTTGTTAACATCAAAATTGACGTTAAAGATTTCACCACGTGCTAAATAAAGAATGTCTGTATTCCCTGTAACAGCAGGTTGATCTTCAAGAAGCGCTCCAGTACTATCTCGTTTTGGAACAACGGTGTATACTTCAGAAGTGATTGGAGTCGCTAAGATTTCTGAGATGAGTCCATCCGTAAAGGTTACCTCTGACGAATAGGTCAAACTCTCACTTTGCAACATAGAAACCACTTCAGAAGTTTTAAAGACCTCAGAAGTTGATGATGAATCTTTCCAGCCAACCGTAAGGACAGTTAAGCTATCTTCTGAATTATTATTTAACTGACTCGTTTCTGGAGCCGTAGATGCAAGAGAGCTTGCAGTACTTGCAGACTCAGAAGCGACTTCAGAAGTTGCAATAGCTTGGCTAGTAGGAGTCGCACTTACAGATGTCGTATGAGAATCCAGTGAAGAATACTCTGATTTTTCAATAACTGCATGTGTATTTCCAGCAAGTTCAGATGTATATAGGGTGCTTTCACTCTTATACATTGAAGTCACAGCTTGAGACTCTGCAGTCGCTGTAGCCTCACGAGACTTATCATAAGTAAGCACAATATTTGGTTTTGCTTGTTCAGAATCAGATGTTGGGTTTGCATCTCCTCGTTCAGATGCCGCTACTGATCGATCCTCACCAAAAGCCTGGGCACGAGCCTCTTCTGAATGAGGTGTCGTCGTAGAAACGCTAGTCTCCACGATATCAACTTGAGAATGTACCTCAAGAAGCCCCTCATCTGTCTCACTTGAAGAGACAACCATCAGTGATGTTGAGGTCACTACTGAACCTACTTGACTCGCTGGCTCTGCCTTAGCTCCTACTGATGAAAAATCAGCCTGAGGAGCAACTGGAGCCGGTGCCTCACTATTAACATAATCTATTTTAGCTTCATCAGGTTTTACCTGAACTTCATCTGCTTTACCTGTTTGAAGCGTAAAGCTAGATAAAATCAAAGCAGCAAAAGTTGTATAGAAAACTTTTTTCTTAGCTATTTCCATTCACCTCCTCATTTTTTAGATGGCCTCATTTATTAATATTATAGACTTTTTTTTTACTTTCTGTCAAATTAGTTTTATTAAAAAACGCTATAATATCGGGGTTTTACACGTGTCAGACACCCCTTAACTTTCTCATTTTCAAGGTGCTAAATATTAGTTTCATCTTATTTTTCATTATCAAGACGCTGAATTACTTTGATTCTCAAATAATCTAAATGTTAAAACTCTGGCTAACTGTTACAATTTTTATAGCCTTTAAATAACAAAAAATCCTGCTCTCGGCAGAATTTTTAGATTTCTTTTTCAACTTCGTCAATACACCAAGCAATCAGTTCCTCTAAGCGAGCGATATCCTCGGTCATATGAAGATAGCCCATGACTGCTTCGAAGCCTGTTGACATTTTATAGGTAATAACATCTGTATTTTTAGCCTTGGTGTGGCTATTCGCATTACGACCTCTTTTATAGATGTCTAGCTCTTTTTCAGTCAAAAGCTCTTGCTCCAGCATTTTTTCAATGAGACTAGCCTGGGCCTTAGCTGAAACATAGCGTGTAGCTAGACGGTGCAGTTGGTTTGGCTTGGTCTGACCTTGAAAAATCAGGTGACGACGAATGTACAAGGAATAAACAGCATCTCCCTCAAAGGCGAGAGCAATGCCGTTAAGAAGGTTGACATCAAGATGTTTAGTCACGTGTCCACCTCACGCCCTCCTTGGTATCAAGAAGTTTGATACCTTGAGCAGCTAACTCATCACGAATGCGGTCTGCAGTCGCAAAGTCCTTGTTAGCACGCGCCGCTTGACGCTCTTCAATGAGTTTTTCGATATCTTCATCAAGGACTTCTTCTTCGAAAACAATACCGAAGACTTGGAGCATTTTTTCAAAAGCATCCTTAACGGTTTGATCATAATTGCCTGAATTAATCCATTTGGCCATGTCAAACAGAACAGTCACTCCGTTTGCCGTATTAAAGTCATCATCCATAGCTTCTTGGAAGGTGTCAAGATAAGTTTGCAACTCAGCTTGATTCACCTGTTCTGTCAACGGAAGACTGTGGGTATTTTTCAAATACTTAAGATTAACTTCAGCATCATGGATAGCTTTTTCTGTAAAGTTAATTGGTTTACGATACTGTTGTGTCGCTAGGAAGAAACGAAGCACTTGACCATCAACCGTTTGAAGCATATCGTGAACGGTCACGAAGTTACCCAAGGATTTTGACATTTTTTCATTATCCACATTGACAAAACCATTATGCATCCAGTAGTTAGCAAAGGTCTTGCCAGTTTTGGCTTCTGATTGGGCAATTTCATTGGTATGGTGTGGAAACTCAAGGTCTGCCCCTCCACCATGAATATCGATAGTATCTCCAAGGATTTCAGTCGCCATTACAGAACATTCGATGTGCCAACCAGGACGACCAGGTCCCCATGGGCTGTCCCAAGAAACTTCTCCCTCTTTGGCAGCTTTCCAAAGGGCAAAATCCAGAGGATTTTCCTTACGTTCTGTTTCAGCATCCGTACGTCCGCTTGCACCAATTTCAAGATCTTCCAAGGTCTTGTTAGCCAATTTAGCATAGTTGTTTGACTTAGCTACTCGGAAGTAAACATCACCTTCAGAGACATAGGCAAATCCTTTGTCAACCAAGGTCGACACGAATGCAATGATTTCATCCATATAGTTAATAACACGAGGATTTTGTGTCGCTGGTTTGATGCCAAGTTGTCCGGTATCTTCCATAAAGGCCGCGATAAACTTGTCCGACAATTCCTTAGTTGAAATACCAGCTTCATTAGCTGCCTTGATAATCTTATCATCTACATCCGTAAAGTTGGAAATATAGTTGACTGTATAGCCACAATACTCAAAATAACGACGAATAGTATCAAAAGCTACTGCTGAACGGGCATTTCCGATATGAATATAATTGTAAACTGTTGGTCCGCAGACATACATATTGACAACATTTTCTGTCAAAGGTACAAAATCACGGAGCGAACGCGTCATCGTATCATAAATTTTAATCACTTGAGATTCCTTTCAATTAACTGGAAACTATTTTTTATCCTTGATATGGTTTAGGTACAAACACAAGAGTATAACGAGAATGATAATCCAAATAGCCGCAACTAGCTGACCTTGAGCCAAGAGAGACATAGCTGAAAGAAAACTCCCAACTATATAGAAGACCAAAAAAGGATTGTCCTTGAAGAATTTTTTCATTACTCAAATCTCACTTGTGTCGTTGCTTAAAAACCAGACCGGCCCATAAAAGAGCAATGCAAAACCATAAGGCGGCCATGCTATAGTCTGCTCTATGTAAAGCAATGTAAACAAGAGCAAGAGGACCCACAACCGTCAATCGAGTCACCTTTGAACTAAAGAGTTTCATCGTTTCCTTTCCTTATAGACGTGATGAGTGGAAGCTAGCTGCTTTTAGAAGGTCTTCTAGCTTTTCACTATAGTATTCACGGCCTTCTTCAATATCGTGGATAACTTCTTCATCCTTTTGACCATGAACACGCACAACCTTAGCAGGAACACCAACGACTGTAACATCTTCTGGGACATCCGCAACAACCACGGCTGCCGCCCCCACCTTAGCATTCTTTCCAATCTCAATAGGGCCTATGACCTGAGCATGGGCTGAAACCAAGGCACCCTCACGAACGGTTGGGTGACGTTTTCCGACATCTTTACCAGTACCACCTAAAGTGACACCGTGGTAAAGCATAGCCCCCTTCTCCACAACAGCTGTCTCACCAATGACAAGGCCAGAGCCATGGTCAATAAAGACACCTTCAGCAATCTGAGCCCCTGGGTGAATCTCAATCTGAGTCCAAAAGCGCCAAAACTGACTATGCATACGCGCTAAGAGTCGACAATGGTGGCGCCAGAGAAAATGTGAGATACGATGGGCAGCCAAGGCTTTTAATCCAGGGTAGGTTAAAAGAACCTCTAGACTCGTCCGAGCTGCCGGGTCATTTTTCTTTACTATATCAATACTTTCTTTCCACCAACCCATTTAGGTCACTCCTTACATCATTATTGTTATTATTGTTTGCTGTGGCCTATTATTCTTTAAAGTGGAAAGCTACCAACACTAGGTCTACTCGCTATCCCCTTCAAAATAAGACCAGTCGACTAACTCAGGCTGCTCATCAAACGGATTGATGACAATACCTTGAACCTTATCCAACTCATTTTCACCTGTTGAAGGCTGATAAATTTCTGACAGTGGCCATTGCAAAATCGTCCCTTTAGCCTTACGGAAAGGTAGGCCAAAAGTCTCGTTCCCGTACCATTTTGCAAAGCTCGTTAAGTTCGTAAACACAGGCACATAACTCTGTCCCTCTGCATTCGACATGGTCGCAAAGAGACGGTCATCCTGGCCATCTTCCTCACGTTTATGAATGAAGGCTGGAACAAGATAAATCTTATCTTTAGGATCTGCCTTTTGATTTTCCTCACCCAAAAGATTATTAAGGGTCTGAGTGAAATAGTTGATAAACTGGATGAGTTCACTGCTTGCAAAAAGAGTGGTATTCGAGAGGTCACCATCCTCTTTTAAATTGAAAGCAAGACCAAAAAGCTCTGCCTGAACCAGTTGTGTTAAAACATCTAAGCTCGAACGTTCTACCCAAGTTTGCTCTCGAGCACTCTCTTGAGTAGATTTGAAAGATTGTAGGTCCTGTTCGTTGGTGAAGACAGGAACAACCTTCTTTCCTTCCACTTCAACTGCGTAGAGGTCTTGGGCAGCCAAGACGGGAGTACGTTGTAGATGATTAACCAAAGCCAGACTAGTCAAAAAGTGGTCTGGTTCCTTTAAAAATTCTTTTAGAGTTTCATCAAAAGCTTGCAATTCTTGATTTTCTGTCATTCTTCTGCCTGTTCTTTCGTTTCTGATTTATCAGGATTTTTCGGTGCTTCACCACTTTCATTATGGTGGCGTGGTTTATGATGAGAACGACGGCGGTGACGATGCTCTCCTCCATTTTCCCCATCCTCAAGTTTTTCAGGCTTAGGAAGCAAGGCCTTGATTGAGGCATCGATACGTCCTTTTTCATCGATTTTGATAATCTTAACAGTTACCGTACCCCCAACTTTAACCACATCTTCGACATGCTCAGTACGTTCCCAAGCTAGTTCTGAGATATGGATGAGAGCATCTGTCTTATTGAAAAGGTGGACAAAGGCACCGAACTTTTCAATACGCACAACGGGTACAGTGTAAACTTCACCAACCTTAGCTTCACGTACAAGATTAGAGATGATGGTTTTAGCACGGTTAATGGCATCCTGATCACTAGAGAAAATCTGAACAAGACCTTCTTCATCAATATCAATTGTGACACCAGTCTCAGCGATAATCTTGTCAATAGTTTCGCCACCTTTACCGATGACAACCTTGATCTTGTCAACAGGAATCTGAATGCTATCAATCTTAGGTGCTGTTGGTGCCAATTCTGGACGTGGCTCAGCGATTGCTGACTCAATAACATCAAGAATTTCAAAACGAGCTACCTTTGCTTGAGCCAAAGCCTCTTCGAGAATGGCCGGTGTAATACCCGAAATCTTAATATCCATCTGAAGAGCTGTAATTCCTTGACGTGTACCAGCTACCTTAAAGTCCATATCTCCAAAATGATCTTCCAAACCTTGAATATCAGTTAGGACAGTGTAGTTAGTACCATCTGAGATAAGTCCCATGGCAATACCTGCAACAGGTGCCTTAATCGGTACACCACCAGCCATAAGAGCCAAGGTTCCTGCACAAATAGAAGCTTGTGAGGAAGAACCATTTGACTCCAAGACTTCTGCTACCAAACGGATAGCATAAGGGAACTCTTCGACACTTGGGAGAACCTGAGCAAGGGCACGTTCACCCAAGGCTCCGTGACCAATCTCACGTCGACCTGGTGCACCGTAACGCCCTGTCTCACCCACTGAATACTGAGGGAAATTATAGTGGTGAAGGAAACGTTTCTTATACTCTGGATCCAAACCATCAACAAGCTGTGTATCACTCATAGGTGCCAAAGTCAAAACTGACAAGGCTTGAGTTTGACCACGTGTAAAGAGACCTGAACCATGAACCTTAGGAAGAAAGTCAATCTCTGCGTCCAAAGGACGGATTTCATCCACACGACGGCCATCTGGACGAACCTTGTCTTCTGTAATCAGACGACGCACTTCAGCATGTTCCATCTGCTCGAGGATTTCTGCTACATCACGCAGAATGGTTTCCTTATCTTCATCTTCTGCAAAGCGTTCTTGATAAGAAGCGAGGACCTCTTCTTTTACAGCCTGGGTTGCTGCTTCACGCGCCAGTTTTTCTTCCACCTGAACAGCCTTAGCTAACTGATCATAATAAGCCGTTTCGATTTCGACTTTCAAATCAGCATCAACTTGTAGAAGTTCAACCTCAGCCTTTTCCTTACCAACAGCTGCAACGATATAATTTTGGAAATCAACCAACTCTTGAATTGCCTCATGTCCCTTCAAGAGTGCTTGCAACATAATATCCTCAGACAATTCCTGGGCACCTGACTCTACCATATTGATAGCTTCCTTGGTACCTGCCACTGTCAAATCTAAAAGTGAAACTTCCTTATCCGCTGCACTTGGATTGATGATGACATCTTCTGCAGCATAGGCTACTTGAACCCCAGCAATTGGACCATTGAAAGGAATATCAGAGATAGAAAGAGCTAAAGAACTCCCAAACATAGCCGCCATCGGAGCACTAGCATTCTCATCATAAGAGAGAACCGTGTTAATGACCTGAACTTCGTTACGAAAGCCCTCCGCAAACATAGGACGAATAGGACGATCAATGAGACGAGCAGTCAAAGTGGCGTCTGTTGAAGGCCGACCCTCACGCTTGTTAAAGCCCCCCGGGAACTTGCCAGCTGCATACATTTTCTCCTCGTAATTAACCTGTAAAGGAAAGAAATCTGCCGTTGCCATCTTTTTAGACATAACAGCTGTTGATAATACCGTTGTATCTCCATAACGCACGACGACAGCACCATTAGCCTGCTTGGCTACCTGCCCAACTTCAACGACAAGCGGGCGTCCTGCAAAGGTCATCTCAAAAGTTTGTTTAGCCATGTTTGATCCCTCTTTTTATCCATGACCAGCCCTTACAAAAACGAACCGGTCAACTTTATGTCATTCATTTGATATAACTTTCATTTTACCATAATATAGTCAAAAATGGCAGAGCTCCGGCATAAGTTAGCACCCAAGTCTCCCTTTCTCTCAGATATTTAAGTCGTTTTGTGATATAATAAACACTTATGAGAGACAAAGGAATGACTATGAAAAAATTACAACACATCATTATGATTGCCTTAATCTTACTAGGCCTAGTAACACCTGCTCTAGCACAAGAACAGACAGATAACTTCAATGTTTCCGCTAAACATGCGATTGCTATCGAAGCAACTACAGGGAAAGTCCTCTATGAAAAGGACGCCACTACTCCTGATGGTGTGGCTTCAATGACTAAAATCCTAACAGCCTACATGGTCTATAAAGCAGTTGACCAAGGAAAAATTACCTGGGACACTGAAGTCGATATCTCAGACTATCCTTTCAACTTAACCGTTGATTCAGAAGTTTCAAATGTCCCACTAGATTCCCGAAAATACACTGTTAAACAGCTCCTAGATGCCACCCTCATTTCCAGCGCTAACAGTGCCGCTATTGCTCTAGCTGAAAAAATCTCAGGATCAGAGAGTGCCTTTGTTGACACTATGACAGCCCAACTCAAAGAATGGGGCATTACAGATGCTAAATTATTTAACGCTTCTGGCCTAAACAATAAATACCTTGGGGATAACCGCTATCCTGGCTCTAAAGCAGATGACGAAAATACTATGAGTGCTCTAGATGTTGCCATTATTGCAGACCACCTCATCAAAGACTATCCTCAGGTACTTGAAATCACCAAGCAAACCGAAACTGATTTCGAAGGTGACAACAAATTAACGACGCACAACTACATGTTGGAGGGACAAGACAACTACCGTGAAGGCGTTGATGGACTCAAGACTGGAACAACTGAACTTGCAGGAGCATCCTTTGTGGCCCACTCCAATGAAAATGGCATGAGTTTGATTACCGTTGTCATGAATGCAGATAATGGTGGAGAAGATGAAGCTGCCAGATTCACAGCCACAAATGAGTTGCTAGATTATGTGACTCAAAACTGGGAAATCAAAACCCTCAACACCAAAGGACAAATCGTCAAGAAAAATGATATTAAGGTAGCCGATGGAGACAGTCAAACCATCTCTGCTAAGCTCGAGTCAGACCTTACAGTCGTTCAAAAAATAAACAGCAAAAATGATACTGTTAAAATCAAAGCAAAAACTATAACAGCACCTATCAAAAAAGGTGACACTATTGGAACAGCGACCTTTGATGATAAGGATCTCGTTGGAACAGGTTACATCTCTGATCCACCTCAAATTTCTGTAACAGCCAACCAATCTATCAAGAAAAGTTTCTTCTTAAAAGTTTGGTGGAACCATATCGTTAATTTCTTTACAGGAAACAAGTAAACACAAAACTACCTTTTAGCTATCAAAAGGTAGTTTTATCTTGCCTTAAAAATTAGTCCTGTAAGTAAAAGCCCCTTCTCAACACCTTAAGTTCCTCTCAAAATGTGGTATAATAAATATCCAAAACACATGAAGGAACAAACCATGAAAAAACTGATTACGCTTATGATGACCTTCTTACTCTGTCTGGGAAGCGTAGCCCCTGCTTTTGCAGCAGATAAGAAAAAAGGATATGATGCCGCAGCCAAACATGCCATCGCTGTCGAAGCTAATACTGGCAAAATTTTATATGAAAAAGATGCCACTACCTCTACAGGGATTGGCTCTATTACCAAGCTCCTAACAGCCTATATGGTTTATAAAGCGGTAGATCAGGGAGACCTCAAATGGAACAGCAAAGTTGACATTTCTGACTACCCCTTTGAACTAACTGTCAGTGCCGGAGTATCTAATATTCCACTAGATGCCCGCAAATACACTGTCAAACAACTTCTTGACGCAACTCTTATTTCCAGTGCCAACAGTGCATCGATTGCTCTAGCAGAGGAAATCGGAGGAACCGAAAGTAAGTTTGTCGACATGATGAAAGCCCAACTTAAAGATTGGGGTATCACTGATGCCAAGATTGTCAATGCCTCTGGTCTCAATAATTCTTACTTAGGTGACAATATCTATCCAGGCTCTAAATCAGACGAAGAAAATACCATGAGTGCTAAAGATGTTGCTATCATTGCACAACACGTGGTAAAAGAATATCCTGAAATTCTCGACATCACTAAAAAAACTGAAGCTGATTTTGATGGTGTCAACAAACTCAAAACCTTCAACTATATGCTTAAGGGACAACCTAGTTACCGTAAAGGTGTAGATGGCCTAAAAACAGGGACCACTGATTTAGCCGGTGCTTCCTTCGTGGCCCACTCAAATGAAAGTGGCATGAGCATTATCACAGTCATTATGAATGCTGATAATACAGATACTGATGACTACGCCCGTTTCACTGCAACAAATGACCTACTTAACTACGTTGTCTATCATTGGGAAAGCAAGACCATTGCCAAAAAAGGACAAGCTATCGGTAAAAGTCAAGCCCATGTTATTGATGGTAAATCTAAGCAAGTCACTGCTGTTGCTAAGTCTGACTTTAATATCATCCAAAAAATAGATGCTAACAATAGTAAACATATTAAAGTCACTACCAATCAAGTTCAAGCCCCTGTCAACTCAAGTGACAAGGTTGGAACTGCTACCTTTGAAGATAAATCACTTGTAGGAGAAGGTTACTTGCCTAACCAGGGTATGCCTAGCATGGAACTGGTTGCTGGTAAAGAAGTTAAGAAAAGCTTCTTCCTCAAGGTCTGGTGGAATCACTTTGTCAACTTTGTCAACGAAAAACTCTAATTATTACAGTCGAGCTTTGCTCGGCTTTTTCTTTTACCCCATCTTTACAGAAAGATTGACTCTATCTTGACTCCTATTGACACAAAAAAAGACAGACTACACCTGTAATCTGTCTTTTTGTTTGATTTTTACACTACTGTAAAGGTTAATTTATCTTTCGAGCAGCCGATTTTAAGAGTTTGTCCACTAACTACTTGGCCACCTAGTAAGAGCTCAGATAACCTGTCCTCCACTTGAGTTTGAATCGTACGACGTAATGGGCGGGCACCCATCTCAACATCATAGCCATCTTTAGCTAAATGCTTAAGGGCAGCTAGTTGGAATTTCAAGTCAATCCCTTTTTCAGCCAAAGCTGATACCAACGGTTTCACCATAATCTTGACAATCTCACGAAGTTGCTCTTCCTCAAGACTATGGAAGACAACCTTCTCATCAATACGGTTGATAAACTCTGGACGGTAGGCCTTCTTAAGTTCTTCCATAATACGTGACTGCATAGCTTGGTGATTATGAGAAATGTCTTGGGCTCCAAAACCAACGGTCTTATCATCACGAAGAGCAGTCGCTCCCAAGTTCGAAGTCATAATGATAATGGTATTTGAGAAGTCGACTTTACGACCTCGACTATCTGTCAAGACACCATCATCCAAAACCTGTAAGAGGATGTTGAAAATATCTGGGTGAGCCTTTTCCACCTCGTCAAAAAGGAGAACTGAGTAAGGCTTATTGCGAACTTTCTCTGTTAATTCACCACCCTCATCATATCCAACATAACCTGGAGGAGCACCGTTAAGTCGGCTAGCCGCAAATTTTTCCATGTATTCTGACATGTCAAAGCGAAGCAAAGCTGACTCATCATCAAAGAGAACTTCCGCCAAAGCCTTGGCCAATTCTGTCTTACCAACACCAGTAGGGCCAAGGAACATAAAGGAACCAATCGGGCGTTTTCCGGTACGAATACCTGACTGGTTACGACGAATAGCACGACTAATCGCTGAAACTGCTTCGTCTTGGCCAATAACACGTTTGTGAAGCTCTGCTTCCAGATTCAAATAACGCTTGCTATCTGCCTGAGTCATCTTCTCAACAGGGATACCTGATAGACGACTAAGGGTTTGCATAATCTGATCTGCATCTACCAAGGCAGGTTTTGGTAATTTTGCTTTTTGGCTAGCCTTATATTGTTTAACAGCAGCCTTCATATCACCAGATAGAAGCGCTTCATCCAAAGGCGTTATCTCACGTTTGGCTTCTTTTTTAATACGACCTTGAACAGTTGCACTCGCTTCATCTAAAAGGTCAATGGCAGAGTCAGGCAAGTTTTTACTCGTCAAATAACGGTGGGCCGCCTTGACCGCTGTCTCAACTGCCTCATCAGTAATCGTTACACGATGATAGTCTTCATAAGACGAACGTAGGCCTTTTAGAATATCAATCGCCTCAGCTACACTTGGCTCCTCAATTGTAATCTTAGCAAAACGACGAGAAAGAGCTGCATCTTTTTCAATATGCTTCTGGTACTCAGCTTGAGTAGTTGCTCCAACCATATGAAGAGTTCCACGTGCTAGAGCAGGTTTCAAAATATTTGCCGCATCTAAGGTACTATCAATACCTGAACCAGAACCGATAATCGTATGCAATTCGTCAATAAAGAGAATGATTTTTCCATCAGCTTCAATCTCATCAATGATCTGATTCATACGTTCTTCGAAATCGCCACGGAAACGTGTTCCTGCAACCACACTCATCATATCAAGCTCTAAGATACGCATATCAGCCAACTCAAAAGGTACTTCGCCTGAAGCAATACGTTGTGCCAAGCCAAGCGCAAGTGCCGTTTTACCAACACCTGCTTCACCTACAAGAACTGGGTTATTCTTCGTTTTACGACTCAAAACCTGAATCATGCGTGAAATCTCTTTCTCACGTCCAATAACAGGATCAAGAGCACCTGACTCGGCTACTGCCGTTAAGTCTTTTGTGTAATCTGACAGTTCCCCAGTAGAAGATTGAGGAGGCTGCATCATATTAGCAAAATTTCCTGATGCCTTTGATTTTTTAGGCTTACGAAGGTCATGAATGGCCTTCAAATCTTGCTTACTAAGACCTGCGTAACGCTCCAAAGAACGTCGTAAATCGATAATACGAGGCTTATCGCTGTCATCCTTATATTGAAAACCAGCAACTTCAAGGAGACGACAAACCATCAAATCTTTATGAAGGAGAAAGGCCATCAATACATGTTCAGACCCTACCTCTACAGCACCAGTCACACCAGCAATTCCCTCTGCCTCTTGCAACATAGCCTCTAAAGCATGCGACTGTGCACGTAAATCGATAATATCTGATTCAGACAAGTCTTTTGGACTTTTCTCCATCGCTAGTACAGCGGCTGTCTCAATCTCTTCCGCACGAATACGGTCCTCAAAATCAGTAAATGTTAGGTAGGCTACAGATCCTGGAACCTCAACCATAGCCAGAAGCACATGCCAAGTCTCCAAGAAAGGACTTCCAAAACGCTCTGCCTCAAGCTGAGCACGATGGAAAATGGCCTGCATTTTTCTTGAATATGTCGTCATCTAATTTCCTTTTCTATCCAATCTAAGTAATAGCGAGCGTAGAATACGCGAACGAATAGCAGCCGCATCTTCGCCTAAAACATCATCACTAGCAGTTGCTAAAATCAAATTTCCCTCACGTTCAGTGATGATTTTTTCATCAAAAAGCAACTGAATCAAGTCTGTAAATACCTGCTCGCTGAGCTGATCTGCTAAGTTCTGAAGCAAATCATTAATCATGTGGTGCTTGTCGGAGAATCTGACCTTGACGATACGAATATAACCGCCACCTCCACGTTTACTCTCAACAATATAACCACGACTTTCTGTAAAACGAGTCTTAATAACATAGTTAATCTGACTCGGTACAACTTGAAAAGTATCTGCTAAGTTCGAGCGTTGAATCTCAGCAATTCCAGACTGGCCCAGCAATTCTTTAATATATTCTTCTATACTATCTGATGTATTTCTTGCCATCTTAATTCCTCCAGTCTAATTTGACTATAACTGACTATTATTATACCAAAAATGTCAGCTCATGGGAAACTATACCTTCAAAAAGCTTTTTAAAGTTGTCATTAGAGACCATATAAGATACAATAAATAAGACTAAAATATTAGGTAACTTAAGGTGTTTGATTCAAATTTTCTATCCACTTTAACAGGCTGAGACCCACCTAATCCAACAAGTACTTTCTAGCACTTTCGCAGTAGTATTAGTCTTATCACTCTCGATAAAGCTCATGTCATTTTGAGTCTTATCTCTTATTTTATTCCCCTATGAAAGGTTACTCATGAAATACATCATTGCACTCTTAATCTCTATGATTCCTTTGGTTGAGCTCCGTGGAGCCGTTCCTGTTGCTATCGCCTCAGGTATCCCTTGGTGGCAAGCCCTAATTCTTTGTGTCATTGGGAACATGATTCCAGTTCCAATTATCTTCTTCTTCGCCCGCCGTGTCCTCGAATGGGGGGCAGATAAACCTCTAATTGGTGGCTTCTTTACCTGGTGTCTTAAAAAAGGTCACAGTGGTGGCCAAAAACTTGAAAAAGCTGCTGGAGATAAGGGTGTCTTCTGGGCCCTTCTACTTTTTGTGGGAATTCCGCTTCCAGGAACAGGAGCTTGGACTGGTACCCTAGCAGCATCTATCCTAGATTGGGACTTTAAACGTAGTGTTATTGCTGTTATGCTTGGGGTTATCCTTGCAGGTATCATCATGGGAACACTCTCTCTTCTACTTGGTGTAAATACCTTCGCTCATTAATTACTTTTTCAACGTCTGGGGCATGCTCAGACGTTTTTTAATAGCAACAAAAAAGAAGCTACGATTCATTCACGTAACTTCTTTTCTTTTTATCTAGCAACTAGAATTAGTTGTTAAGAGCTGCTGCCATTGTAGCTGCAACTTCTGATTCAAAGTCGTTAGATGCTTTTTCGATACCTTCACCAACTTCAAAGCGAACGAATTCTACTACTGAAGCGTTTACTGATTCAAGGTAAGCTTCAACTGTTTTGCTGTCGTCCATGATGTAAACTTGAGCAAGAAGTGTGTATGCTTGGTCAACTTTAGTGTTGTCAAGCAAGAAGCGGTCCATTTTACCTGGGATGATTTTATCCCAGATTTTTTCTGGTTTACCTTCAGCAGCCAACTCAGCTTTGATATCTTCTTCAGCTTGAGCAAGAACAGCATCAGTCAATTGGGCTTTAGAACCATATTTAAGGTGTGGAAGAGCTGGTTTGTTAACCATAGCACGGCTTTCGTTATCTTGATCGATAGCGTGGTTAAGTTGTGCCAATTCATCTTTAACAAATTGTTCGTCCAATTCAGTGTATGAAAGAACAGTTGGTTTCATCGCTGCGATGTGCATTGAGATTTGTTTTGCAAGAGCATCATCTCCACCTTCGATAACTGAAACAACACCGATACGTCCACCGTTGTGTTGGTAAGCTCCGAAGTGTTGTGCATCAGTTTTCTCAACAACTGCAAAACGACGGAATGAAATCTTTTCACCGATAGTAGCTGTAGCAGTTACGTATGCAGCTTCAAGAGTTTCACCTGAAGGCATAGTCAATGCAAGTGCTTCTTCGTTGTTAGCTGGTTTACCTTCAGCAATTACTTTAGCTGTTTCGTTTACCAACTCAACGAATTGAGCGTTCTTCGCAACGAAGTCAGTTTCAGCATTAACTTCAACAACTGCTGCAACGTTACCGTTAACGTAAACACC
>OIFN01000329.1_pt1 | contig 18943 bp, 8 predicted proteins | sample 1582091 | NCBI WGS metagenome assembly OIFN01 (sample SAMN07501064, study PRJEB24779) | human gut metagenome
AAAGGACTCAGTCCTGTGCAATACAGAACTAAATCCTTTGGATAAATTAAATGTCTAACTTTTTGGGGTCAGTACAGTATTATTGTTGTTAATGATGGGAGTGGTCCAGGCTATAACGACTATTACGACGAAACGGCTTTTATTGGAGCGACTGTCCTTACCCATCCTATCAATAAAGGAAAAGGAGCTGCTCTCAAAACTGCCTTTGCTCACATTCAAGAAGAAGTAGTCAGTCAGCACCTTTCGGCGCAACCTATTGTCACAGTTGACAGTGATGGTCAGCATCTGATTAAGGATATTGTCCGTGTGGCCGAGGCAACCGAGAATAATCCAAGCCATCTTATCTTAGGTGCGCGTGCCTTTGTTGGTAAGGTACCAGCACGTAGTCGCATCGGCAACAAGGTGACTGCAGGGCTCTTCCATCTGATAACTGGTCAGAAGGTAACAGATACTCAGACAGGACTTCGAGGTATGTCAACCGACCTGATTCCATGGCTTCTTAACCTGGACGGCAATCGATTCGAGTACGAGTTTAATATGTTGCTCGAAGCCAAAAAATCAGGCCACCAAATCTCTGAAGTCCCAATCGAGACCGTTTATCTGGAGGAAAATAAAAGTTCGCACTTTCGGCCCGTTCGTGATTCCATCCGTATTTACAGCCCTTTTTTAAAGTTCTCTGGCACGGCTGTCTTGGCCTCAGTCATTGATGCAACCGCCTTATTTGTGCTCTTTGCCTTGACGAAAAAACTGCTCCTTTCGGTCGTGTTAGCTCGTGTGATTTCGGCTTCCAGCCAGTGTCTACTGAACGCTAATGTGGTCTTTAATCCGACAAGCTCCCTCTTTAGGTCGAGTGTTCGCTACTTTATGTTGGTCCTAGTCCTCCTGGCCTGTAATTATTTTTTACTTAGTAGTCTAGTTGCTATTGGTTTAGGCCTGGTTCTGGCAAAATTGGTTACAGAAACCTTGCTCTTTTTAGTCAGCTATAGGGTCCAACATAACGTCGTTTTTGCTTAATAGCTGACTTGAAAATCGCTAACTGATTGAATAGAGATAGTTTATTTACCTCTCAATTACCTCTAAAAATTTTCCTAAAAATATAGAAAAAACTACCGTTTTCGACATTCGGTAGTTTTTAATGATTGTCGAAATGTTTTTCAATTTACATTATGATTAAAAATTGAAATGACTTGATAAAGACTCGAAATGGCTGAAAAAAATATGCTATAATGAAATTGTTTGAATTATGTAGATTTCATTCAAACTAGGAAAATGAAATGAGGACCTAAAATGGGAAAAAAGGTACATTACAAGCTTCACAAAGTTAAGAAGCAATGGGTGACGATTGCCGTCACTTCGGCAGCACTTGCCTCTATTGTAGGTGGTGCTACAGTAGCTAATCAAAAGGTTTCAGCCGATGAAACAACGAAACCAGTTGCCTCTACGACAGCTGAAAGCGATGTTGTCGTTGAAACGCATGAAGTAGCTGCTCCTGCAGCGACTGCTACGACAGATGCGACAGCAACAACAACTGACAAGGCTGCTGATACTGCAACGGTCGAAACTCCTGCGGCAGTAACCACTGCAGCAGATACAAGTGCTAATACGGTGGCACCAGCAACAAGTGATCGTGCAGCAGTAGCAAATGGTGCGACAACAGAAGCACCAGCTGCAACTGCGACTGCGACAGATACAACGCTTACAGTAGCTGAAAAACCAAAATCTGGTGTTACTGAAAAAGAAGAAACAGCAGCACTCTCTTTGGACAACATCAAACAAGTTGATGGTAAATACTATTATGTCAAAGAAGATGGTTCATACAAAACAAACTTTGCTGTTTCAGTTAATGGCCAGTTGCTTTACTTTGGTAAAGATGGTGCTTTGACAAGCACATCAACACACTCATTCACACCAGGTACAACTAATCTAGTTGATGCTTTCTCTTCACATAATCGTGCTTACGATTCTAAGAAAGAAAGCTTCGAGTTGGTAGATGGATACTTGACACCAAACAGCTGGTATCGTCCAGTCACTATTTTGGAAAATGGTGAAAAATGGCGTGTATCAACTGAGAAAGACTTCCGTCCACTTTTGATGGCATGGTGGCCTGATGTAGATACACAAGTTGCCTACCTCAATACTTTCTCTAAACACTTTAACCTTAACGCAACTTATTCAACCAGCCAAAGTCAATCTGAATTGAATGCAGCTGCTAAGACAATTCAAATTAAGATTGAACAAGAAATTTCAGCTAAAAAATCAACTGAATGGCTTCGTCAAGCAATTGAGTCTTTTGTAAAAGAACAAGACCAGTGGAATACTACAACTGAAAACTATACCCTTGCTGACCACCTTCAAGGGGGAGCTCTTCTTTATGTCAATAATGACAAGACACCTTGGGCAAATTCTGATTACCGTTTGCTTAACCGTACACCAAGTAACCAAGATGGTTCTCTAAATGGTACAGGAAGATACTTGGGTGGTTATGAATTCCTACTTGCCAATGACGTTGATAACTCAAATCCAGTTGTGCAAGCTGAGCAGTTGAACCAAATTTACTATCTTGTGAACTGGGGATCAATTGTTATGGGTGATAAGGATGCTAACTTTGATGGTATCCGTGTTGATGCAGTTGATAATGTTGATGCAGACCTTCTCCAAGTTTATACAAACTACTTCCGAGCAGCCTTTGGTGTGGATAAATCTGAAGCCAATGCACTCGCTCACATTTCTATCCTTGAAGCTTGGGATTTAAATGATAATGATTATAATCAAAAACATGATGGTGCAGCCCTTGCCATGGATAATAACCTTCGTTATGCAATTATGGGTGCACTTTATGGATCGGGCTCTTCATTGAAAGATTTGATTACTAGCAGTTTGACAGACCGTACAAATAATAGTAAGTATGGAGATACACAAGCTAACTACATCTTTGCACGTGCTCATGATAACCTTGTTCAAGATATCATTCGTGATATTGTTCAAAAAGAGATCAATCCAAAATCAGATGGTTATACCATGACTGATGCTGAATTGAAACGTGCCTTTGAAATCTATAATGAAGATATGAAGAAGGCAGAAAAACGTTATACTATTAACAATATTCCAGCTGCCTATGCTTTGATTCTTCAAAATATGGAGCAGGTAACTCGTGTTTATTATGGAGATCTTTATACGGATAACGGCCAATATATGGCTACCAAGTCTCCTTACTACGATGCTATCACAACGCTCTTGAAGAACCGTATGAAATATGTTTCAGGTGGACAATCGATGAAAGTCGACACGTTCAATGGAAAAGAAATCTTGTCATCTGTTCGTTACGGTAAAGATATTATGACTGCTGACCAAACTACGGGTGTAGCAGAAACAAGTAAACATTCTGGTATGTTGACCCTTATTGCCAATAATCAGGATTTCTCATTGGGTGATGGTACTTTGAAAGTTAACATGGGTAAACTTCATGCTAACCAAGCTTACCGACCATTACTTCTTGGTACTGATAAGGGAATTGTCACTTACGAGAATGATGCGGCAGCAGCTGGAAAAATTAAATACACTGATGCTGAAGGGAACTTGACTTTTAGTGGAGATGAAATTAAGGGGTATCGTACTGTTGATATGAGAGGTTATCTTGGTGTATGGGTACCAGTAGGTGCACCTGATAACCAAGATATCCGTGTTAAAGGTTCAGATAAGAAACTTGACAAGACATTTTCTGCTACTGAAGCATTGGACTCACAAGTTATCTATGAAGGTTTCTCAAACTTCCAAGATTTTGTTGAAAAAGATAGCCAATATACTAATAAATTGATTGCAGAAAATGCAGAACTCTTCAAGTCATGGGGAATCACATCATTCGAGATGGCTCCTCAATTTGTATCGGCTGATGACCGTACCTTCCTTGATTCTGTTATCCAAAATGGTTATGCCTTTACTGACCGATATGACCTTGCCATGAGCAAGAATAACAAATACGGTTCTAAAGAAGATCTTCGTGATGCCCTTAAGGCGCTTCACAAGCAAGGTATTCAAGCAATTGCTGACTGGGTTCCAGATCAACTTTACCAATTGCCAGGACAAGAAGTTGTAACAGCAACACGTGCTAATAGTTATGGTACTCCAAAGGCCAATGCCTATATCAATAACACTTTATATGTTGCAAATTCTAAATCATCAGGTAAGGACTTCCAAGCTCAATATGGTGGTGAGTTCCTTGATGAGCTCCAAAAGAAATATCCACAGTTGTTTGAAGATGTGATGATATCAACTGGTAAGAAGATTGATCCATCTGTTAAAATCAAGCAATGGTCTGCTAAGTACATGAATGGTACTAATATCCTTGGTCGTGGTAGTCGTTATGTTCTCAGTAACGATGCTACTGGTCGCTACTATCAAGTTACTGAGAATGGCATCTTCTTGCCAAAACCTTTGACAGATCAAGGTGGTAAGACAGGTTTCTACTATGATGGTAAGGGTATGGCCTACTTTGATAATAGTGGTTTCCAAGCTAAGAATGCTTTCATTAAATATGCTGGAAATTACTATTACTTCGATAAAGAAGGTTATATGTTAACTGGTCGTCAAGATATCGATGGTAAGACTTATTTCTTCTTGCCAAACGGTATCCAGCTTCGTGATTCTATTTATCAACAGGATGGTAAATATTATTACTTTGGTAGCTTTGGTGAGCAGTACAAAGATGGTTACTTTGTATTCGATGTACCGAAAGAAGGTACTTCAGAAACAGAAGCTAAATTCCGTTATTTCTCACCAACTGGAGAAATGGCTGTTGGCTTGACTCATGCTGGTGGAGGATTGCAATACTTTGATGAAAATGGCTTCCAAGCTAAAGGTACTAAGTATGTTACTCCAGACGGAAAACTCTACTTCTTCGATAAAAATTCAGGTAATGCCTACACAAATCGTTGGGCTGAAATCGATGGTATCTGGTATGAATTCAATGATCAAGGCTATGCACAAGCTAAGAAGGGTGAATTCTACACAACAGATGGCTCAACATGGTTCTACCGTGATGCAGCTGGTAAAAATGTGACAGGTGCTCTTACTTTGGATGGTCACGAATACTACTTCCGTGCAAATGGTGCCCAAGTTAAAGGTGAATTTGTTACTGAAAATGGCAAGATTAGCTACTACACTGTAGATAATGGTTACAAGGTTAAAGACAAGTTCTTCGAAGTAAACGGCAAATGGTACCATGCTGATAAGGATGGTAACCTCGCCACAGGTCGTCAAACAATTGACCACCTTAACTATTACTTCAATGCTGATGGAAGCCAAGTCAAATCTGATTTCTTCACTCTTGATGGTGGTAAGACATGGTACTATGCCAAAGATAATGGTGAAATCGTGACAGGTGCCTATAGCATTGGCGGTAAAAACTATTACTTCAAAGAAGATGGTAGCCAAGTTAAAGGTGACTTTGTTAAGAATGCTGATGGTTCACTTTCTTACTATGATAAAGATTCAGGGGAGCGTCTCAATAACCGTTTCTTGACAACTGGTAACAATGTTTGGTACTACTTCAAAGATGGTAAGGCTGTAACAGGACGCCAAAATATCGATGGTAAAGAGTATTACTTTGATCATTTGGGACGTCAAGTTAAAGGTAGCCCAATCAGCACACCAAAAGGAGTGGAATACTACGAATCAGTTCTTGGAGAACGTGTGACAAACACATGGATCACTTTCCAAGACGGTAAGACTGTCTTCTTCGATGAAAATGGTTATGCTGATTTTGATAAATAATCAATCAATCTAATCTTAATCTGAGAGATTAAGTGAAAAACGATATGATTTGACATGAATTTATAGGTGAAATTTCTTGAAAACGAGAATCGTTTAAAGAAATTTTGCCTTTTTTTGCTCCTTAAAGAAAAAAATCTGACAAATATCAATTTTGAGTCAGAATCGTTGTAAAAGCCATTGTATCAAGGGTTTTAGTGGTTTTTATAGAAAATAGTTTTACTTATCAAATGATATGAAAATGAGAATTGAAAGCCTATGAAATAGGTGTGTTACAAAACTTTTCTAATGTTGCTGTTATGTTACATATAATTTATAAAAAAACAATTAATTCGAGAAATAGTTAGAAAATAATGATATAATGTAATTGTTTGAAATCGGATAGATTTCAGTCTGATTTTGACAAATAAAATCACGGGGAAAATTATAATGGAAAATAAGGTACACTATAAGCTTCATAAAGTTAAGAAGCAATGGGTCACAATTGCAGTTGCCTCTGCAGCACTTGCTACTGTCGTAGGAGGATTGTCTGCAACAACATCTTCAGTTTCAGCGGATGAAACTCAAGATAAGATAGTAACTCAACCAAATTTAGATACAACAGCCGATTTAGTTACTTCTACAGAAGCAACCAAAGAAGTCGATAAACGTACAAATACAAAAGAAGCAGATGTTTTAACGCCTGCTAAAGAAACAAATGCCGTCGAAACAGCAACTACAACGAACACACAAGCAACAGCTGAAGCAGCTACAACAGCAACAACTTCTGATGTAGCGGTGGCAGCTGTTCCAAATAAAGAAGCAGTTGTGACAACAGATGCACCAGCTGTTACAACTGAAAAAGCAGAAGAACAACCAGCAACAGTGAAGGCTGAAGTTGTAAACACAGAAGTTAAAGCGCCAGAAGCTGCTTTGAAAGATTCAGAAGTAGAAGCTGCGCTTTCCTTGAAAAACATCAAAAACATTGATGGTAAATATTACTATGTTAATGAAGATGGTTCACACAAAGAAAACTTTGCCATTACTGTAAATGGTCAATTGCTTTACTTCGGTAAAGATGGTGCCCTTACAAGCTCATCAACATACTCTTTCACACCAGGAACAACAAATATTGTTGATGGTTTCTCAATAAATAACCGTGCCTACGATTCATCTGAAGCTAGCTTTGAATTGATTGATGGTTATTTGACTGCAGATAGCTGGTACCGTCCAGCTTCTATCATCAAAGATGGTGTAACTTGGCAAGCATCAACTGCAGAAGATTTCCGTCCACTTTTGATGGCTTGGTGGCCAAATGTAGATACACAAGTTAACTACTTGAACTACATGTCTAAAGTCTTCAATTTGGATGCTAAATATTCAAGCACAGATAAGCAAGAAGACTTGAAACGTGCTGCTAAGGATATCCAAGTTAAGATTGAACAGAAGATTCAGGCTGAAAAATCAACACAATGGTTGCGTGAAACTATTTCTGCTTTTGTTAAGACACAACCACAATGGAACAAAGAAACTGAAAACTACTCTAAAGGTGGCGGCGAAGATCACCTTCAAGGTGGTGCCCTTCTCTATGTAAATGATTCACGTACACCATGGGCTAACTCTAACTATCGTCTTTTGAACCATACGGCTACTAATCAAAAGGGTACAATTGATAAGTCAGTTCTTGATGAGCAGTCAGATCCAAACCACATGGGCGGTTTCGACTTCTTGCTAGCTAATGACGTAGATTTGTCAAACCCAGTTGTTCAAGCGGAACAATTGAACCAAATCCACTACCTTATGAACTGGGGTTCAATCGTTATGGGTGACAAGGATGCTAACTTCGATGGTATCCGTGTCGACGCGGTAGATAATGTCGATGCAGACATGCTTCAACTCTACACAAACTACTTCCGTGAGTACTATGGTGTTAACAAATCTGAAGCAAACGCTCTTGCTCACATCTCAGTCCTTGAAGCATGGAGTCTTAATGACAACCACTACAATGACAAGACAGATGGCGCTGCGCTTGCTATGGAAAACAAACAACGTTTGGCTCTCCTCTTCTCATTGGCTAAACCAATCAAAGAACGTACACCGGCTGTAAGTCCTTTGTATAACAATACTTTCAACACGACACAACGTGATGAAAAGACTGATTGGATTAACAAAGATGGAAGCAAGGCCTATAACGAAGACGGAACAGTTAAACAGTCTACAATCGGTAAATACAACGAGAAATACGGAGATGCGTCAGGAAACTACGTCTTTATCCGTGCCCATGATAACAACGTTCAAGATATTATTGCTGAAATCATCAAGAAAGAAATCAATCCAAAATCAGATGGTTTCACAATCACTGATGCTGAAATGAAGAAAGCCTTTGAGATTTATAACAAAGACATGCTCAGCAGCGACAAAAAATATACCTTGAACAACATCCCAGCAGCATACGCTGTTATGTTGCAAAACATGGAAACAATCACTCGTGTCTACTATGGAGACCTTTATACAGATAATGGTAATTACATGGAAACTAAGTCTCCATATTACGATACCATTGTTAACTTGATGAAGAATCGTATCAAGTATGTATCTGGTGGACAAGCTCAACGTTCATACTGGTTGCCAACTGATGGTAAGATGGACAATTCAGATGTTGAACTCTACCGTACAAATGAAGTCTATGCTTCAGTACGTTATGGTAAAGACATCATGACAGCTGATGATACAGAAGGTTCTAAATACAGCCGTACATCTGGTCAGGTAACACTTGTAGCTAACAATCCAAAATTGACTTTGGATCAATCAGCTAAACTTAATGTTGAAATGGGTAAAATCCATGCCAACCAAAAATACCGTGCTTTGATTGTTGGTACAGCTGATGGTATCAAGAACTTTACATCTGATGCAGATGCAATCGCAGCAGGTTATGTGAAAGAAACAGACAGCAACGGTGTCTTGACTTTCGGTGCTAATGACATTAAGGGTTATGAAACATTTGATATGTCTGGTTTCGTAGCAGTTTGGGTTCCAGTTGGAGCTTCAGATGATCAAGATATCCGAGTAGCGCCTTCAACAGAAGCTAAAAAAGAAGGAGAGTTGACTCTTAAAGCGACTGAAGCTTATGATTCACAATTGATCTACGAAGGATTCTCTAACTTCCAAACTATCCCAGATGGTTCAGATCCTTCAGTTTATACTAACCGTAAGATTGCTGAAAATGTTGATTTGTTCAAGTCATGGGGCGTAACATCATTTGAAATGGCACCTCAATTTGTATCTGCTGATGATGGTACTTTCCTTGACTCAGTTATCCAAAATGGTTATGCCTTTGCGGACCGTTATGACCTTGCTATGAGTAAGAACAATAAATACGGTTCTAAAGAAGACCTTCGTGATGCTCTTAAGGCACTTCACAAAGCTGGTATCCAAGCAATCGCTGACTGGGTTCCAGACCAAATTTACCAATTGCCAGGTAAGGAAGTCGTAACAGCGACTCGTACTGATGGTGCTGGACGTAAGATTGCGGATGCCATCATTGATCACTCGCTTTATGTAGCTAATACTAAGTCATCAGGTAAAGATTACCAAGCTAAATACGGTGGTGAATTCTTGGCTGAGCTTAAAGCTAAATACCCTGAAATGTTCAAGGTAAACATGATCTCAACTGGTAAACCAATTGATGATTCTGTTAAATTGAAACAATGGAAGGCTGAATACTTCAACGGAACAAACGTTCTTGAACGTGGTGTTGGCTATGTACTTAGCGATGAAGCAACTGGTAAATACTTCACAGTCACTAAAGATGGTGACTTCATTCCTCTTCAATTGACAGGCAATGAAAAGGTTGTTACTGGATTCTCAAATGACGGTAAAGGAATTACTTACTTCGGTACAAGTGGTACTCAAGCTAAGTCTGCCTTTGTAACCTTCAATGGTAATACTTATTACTTTGATGCGCGTGGTCACATGGTTACCAATGGTGAATATTCACCAAATGGTAAAGACGTTTATCGTTTCTTGCCAAATGGTATCATGTTGAGCAATGCCTTCTACGTTGATGCTAATGGTAATACATACCTTTATAACTCTAAAGGTCAAATGTACAAGGGTGGTTACACTAAATTTGACGTTACTGAAACTAAAGACGGTAAAGAGTCTAAGGTTGTGAAATTCCGTTACTTCACTAATGAAGGTGTCATGGCCAAAGGTGTTACGGTTATTGATGGCTTCACACAATACTTTGGAGAAGACGGTTTCCAAGCTAAAGATAAATTAGTAACCTTTAAAGGTAAAACTTATTACTTTGACGCACACACTGGTAATGCTATCAAGAACACTTGGAGAAACATTGAAGGTAAATGGTATCACTTTGATGAAAATGGTGTTGCCGCTACAGGTGCTCAAGTTATCAATGGTCAAAAACTTTACTTTAATGAAGATGGAAGTCAAGTTAAAGGTGGCGTTGTTAAGAATGCAGATGGTACTTATAGTAAGTACAAAGAAGGTTCTGGAGAATTAGTTACTAACGAATTCTTCACAACTGATGGAAATGTATGGTACTATGCAGGCGCTGACGGTAAGACTGTTACAGGTGCTCAAGTTATCAATGGACAACACCTCTACTTTAAAGAAGATGGAAGTCAAGTTAAAGGTGGCGTTGTTAAGAATGCAGATGGTACCTATAGCAAGTACGATGCTGCAACAGGTGAACGTTTGACTAATGAATTCTTCACAACAGGTGATAACAATTGGTATTATGTTGGTTCTAATGGTAAGACAGTAACTGGTGAAGTTAAAATCGGTGCTGATACCTATTACTTCGCTAAAGATGGTAAACAAGTAAAAGGACAAACGGTAACTGCTGGCAATGGTCGTATTAGCTATTACTATGGTGATAGTGGTAAGAAAGCCATCAGCACATGGATAGAAATCCAACCAGGAATCTACGTTTACTTTGATAAGACTGGTATTGCTTACCCACCTAGAGTGTTAAACTAATAGAATAAAATAAAAAGGAGAACTTCGGTTCTCTTTTTTCATGTCTATTTTATATCAGGAAAACCTTTTGGACTTTTTGTCAACTGTAGTGGGTGACGAAAAGCTAACATCTAGAGAGGACCTGATAGGTCTTCTCTTTTTGTATGTTCAGAGTGATGAAAACACGCTTCCTAAAGTTAATAAAGTTTCTAAAACCGAAGCCCAGACGTTTGATGTCTTTGATAAGCTTATTGGTCCCCTCCAATTTTGCATTTGAGTAATGTGTTTCTAGTGCGTTTTTGATGTATGGTTTGTGTCTAAGGAAGGTCAAGCATAATTAAGATAAGAAAGAGAAACGATATGAAAACCATAATTTTTACATTTCACCCTCAATTAAAAACGGGCTCACGCATTAATAAAGAACTGGCAACAGCTGCTGCTGGAGCTGGTTATGACGTGCGAGATATGTACCAACTGTATCCCAATTTTGACATTGATGTCAAAACGGAGCAAAAGATTCTAGAGGTAAGTGATCGCATTGTACTCCAGTTCCCAATTTATTGGTACCAAACGCCAACCCTCATGAAACAGTGGTTTGACGTTGTTTTTGAATACGGTTGGGCCTATGGTTCGACTGGTACTGCCTTACAAGGCAAGGAAGTCATGTTGGTAGCTAGTTTTGGAGCTGGGCAAGATGACTACACGAGAAACGGCCCCTTCCATGTAACAATTGAAGAGATTTTAAAGCCTATCACTACGATTCAGTATTTGACAGGTCTAACATTTCTGGAACCTCTTATCATAACTGGTACTTTAAACATGGATCAAGAGTTATTATCAAATAAAGTAAATAAATACCTACAAATAATATAAATAAGACATATCAACCCTCTATAAATGGAATATACTTTATTATTTTTCTGTTTCAAACAATAAAGCATCAATCAATATACTTGAATACTAGTGGATATTATTGAGTATATTTCATATTGTCCAATTAGGACAATACATAAAATTTTTCCTGTTTTTCCTCTATACTTTTCCTTAGGAGAAAGATTGATGTACCGACGTTTAAGGGATTTGAGAGAAGACAATGATTTCACTCAAAAATTCGTTGCCGAAAAACTTTCGTTTACTCAACGATATTCAGGAAAGATAAGAAGCATCTGAGTTTAACTTCAGATGCTTCTTTGGTAGTTATTACATTTAGAATGAATCATGCTTAAAATGTTGCTGATATATTTTCTATTTTATGTTTAAATCTTTTTTTATTTCCATTTTAAGATTTTTGATGAAGACTTGATCACCAAAAGCTTCAGCTAGTACGGTAGCTGTATTATAAAGCTCAGTCGCTTTATCTCTATTGTTCTCATAGAAAAGATAATATTTCGCTTCAAAAATGAGTACGGCGGGTTTGTAAGCATGTTGTAGTGTCTTATCAATAACAGTATGCATTTTATAGACAATAGTTTTCATATTTCTATAATCATGATGCATAACATAGATTCCAGCTATAGTTGACAATGCCCCAAGTAGTTCAACATTAACTAGCTCTTCCCCTTGTAATTCTTGATTAATTAATTTACATCGAAAACTTTCAACAATTTCTTCATCATAGTCACCAACTTGACATTGAAAGGTATAGTATTTTATTAGCAGAAGGTCATTCAAGGTGTACTCTTCTTTTTTTAATACCTGGTTCAAATAGTCTTCATATACAATCTCAACAAGATCTTCTCCCTCCCCTTCAGCTATAAAATTCAGGGTTCTTTCAATGATATCAATGGTTAATAGTTCTTCTTCTGGTAGAATATCAATATAGTTGTCGTAGAGTTCCTCAATATCTTTTAGCTTTTTCTTGATACGTTCGAGGTCGCCATAGACAGGAGACTTCATGAGTTTATATTTAGCCTGATAATAATCTTCAGGAATGTCTAGTTTTGTTTCACCTAACAAATAGTTGAGGGAAACTCCTAATTTATCACTGATATACTGCAGTTTGACAATGGTTGGCAAAGAACGTCCGAGCTCAATTCTCATCAGCTGTTTGACAGTTAATTCTTCTTCAGTATCACAAACCTGCTCACGTGTTAAACCAAGTCGTTCACGTTCTTCACGAATTCTTTTTCCAATCTTGATTTTAATATCTTCTGACATACATAATTCCTTATGATTTAGATTTTTAATAATAATATAACGTAAAATTGAAATAAAGTCCAAAAGCCATAATAGAAGTAGTGTATAATAAAACCTACAGGAGTTTACAATTATGAAACAATCTCAATTTGTGAGCTCAATAGCCTACAAATTTTCCTCTCAAATATTATTTAGAATATTAAAAATGTTATAATAGGAGATGATAAAGGAGGAGAGGACGATGAAGATTTTAGCAATCAATCCTATTTCGTTTAAAAAAAGAATGATTGAATTTCTATTCGATTATCTTTTTATTATAGCTTATTTAGCTCTTCTGTTTTTAGGTTCTATGCTTATATACATTATTCTTTTTCATGGCGTCCCAGATTTTACAGAAATTCAGTCTCAGTGTCTTGCATTTTTTACCTCTGTTTTGCCAATCACTCTACTTTTTACATTCTTAGATTATACAAATAATGGGAGTTTTGGGAAGGTAAAAGCGGGACTTGAATTGGTCTACCAGAAAAAAACAGTGCAAGCTAGCTTGATTAGAAACACCATTAAATTTTTGCCTTGGCAACTCGGTCATATGGGCACGATACATGGTGTCTATAGTGAGTTTGATGTGTTATCCATTAGCCTCTCTATTTCGGCGACTCTCCTTGCAGTTTTCTTACTGGCAATGACGATTTTCAGGAAAGATAAGAGGCATCTAGGTGACCTCCTAGCTCACACACAGGTGCAGCTAAAATGTGACTAGGATTAAGTCTCTGTCAAATTGGTATGGTAAGAGATAGCTTAAGTAACATGAGGATAAGTTAAAGTGAATAGTTAAACTAAGGAAGTCATTATGATGACCTCCTTTTTTATTACTCCAAATACTGTACGGTAGAATAATTACAGAAGTTTACAATTTAGGTATTACGCTCATCCAGATTCCTTACCTCGGTAGTGATCTGGGTAGTGGTGTGGTTCGTGCTAGTCTTTTGATTTTACTGGCCGCTTTTGCCTATCCTTTTGGGATTCTTAGGGATTGCTATTGTAACCATTGGTATTATTGGAAATAGTCTACTAACAGGCTCAGATTAAGCATAAGTATGAGACTTTCGAATGGCAAATTCGGAAGTTTTTCATTTATATGAAAAATATTACAGAAAAAGATGGCATTTTCAGATTATAGTGCTATAATGATATTAAAAGTAAGCGTTTACCGTTTTAATTTAAATCCTAGAGATATTTCCGGAAACTTTGATAGGCTTATTAATAAAGGCGAATGTATTGACTTTGAATTTTCATGGAAAATGAGTTAACATTTAATGTTACTCTAAAGAAGGAGAAGAGTCATGAATGATACTGTTTGTAAAAATTGGTTTATGCGTAAAAGTGGGAAGACATGGGTCTATGGCTGTGCACTGGTAAGTTTTACATGCTTGGCTCTAGTAGGTCCTGTCTATGCGGACCAAGTGGAACCGGCGACTGTGAGCCCAACAGTTCAAGAAGTGGTAGCTCAGACTGATCATCAAGTTGCCCCTCAAGTGGAGGTTGCACCTAGCTCGACCAAGGAAGCCCCCCAAGTGGTAGAACCTAGTCCGTCCTTTGTTTCCGAGCCAGCTAAAGCATCTGTGGAGAATAGCACTCAGACTAGCCCTGATCAGCTAAAAGAAGTGCAAACGCAGGCTAGTGAGGCTGAAAAAGTGACTAGTCAAACGCAGGAAGCTGATTTGAATCAGACCAGTCAAGAAAGGCCAGTTATAACGAATAGCACCAGTCCTGTTCATGTGACAGCAGAAAAAACGGATTTGCCTAATAATGAAGCGGTTACCAATCTAGAAGGGATGACCGCAGACCAAAATGGCCACTGGGAAATGCAGGCTGATGGTATTCATTCAGAAGCCAAAGACAAGGGAGACTCTTTCCTTTATTCTCAATCCGAGGGCAAGAATTTTATCTATTCAACGGATGTAACCTTCAAGGAAGCTGGTGGTGCCGCTGCCCTCATTTTCCGTGGTAACAATGATAGTAGCGATAAAAATATGTACGGGGTCAATGTAGACTCTGGTAACCATAAGGTTAAGTTTTGGCGTTGGGTCAATAATCATGATATTCAACTTGTAGATGAGAAAGATGTGACACCAACTGCCGATGAAACCTACAATCTTAGAGTAGTTGCGGCTAATCAGTGGCTATCTTACTATGTCAATGATGTGCTTGTCGCAAGTACAGGTGACGCTGTTCTTCAAAAAAGTGACAAGGGCCAACCTCAAGTCCTTCCAGAAGGTTACTTTGGACTTCTTAATTGGAATGCCAATGTCATTTTCAAAAACACCCGCTATGTTAATCTTGATGATGCCAGTCTTCCTTTGATTGACAATCTTGTGGTGACCTCAAAGACAGGTTCTGTTGAAAAACAAGCCCAATTCTTCTCTGAAGAACCACTCCATATCCAATATGTGGGACACAATGCTGAGACTGTAGGACTTGACATCACTAAGCATAATCCAAATGCTGTTATCAAGGTAGAAGATGCCAAGGGAAATGTCTACACAGATATTTCACAATTGCCAGTGGCTGTAGGTGCCAATTACTTTATTGTTGAAAGTAGTGTGACTGACTCACTAGGTCGTCCTGTGACCTTGACTTATCGTGTTAATATCCACCGAAGACAAAGTGATGATGTGTATTACAACGAGCTTTACCGTGATCAGTATCATTATTCTGTCAAGGATGGCTGGGCTAATGACCCTAATGGCTTAGTCTTCTACAAGGGACGTTACCATCTCTTCTATCAATTTTACGATGATACCAAATGGGGGCCAATGCACTGGGCCCATGCGACCAGCCGAGACTTGCTTCATTGGGATGAAGAGCCGATAGCCTTTTATCCAGATGCGACAGGTCACATGTTCTCAGGCTCTGTCGTGGTTGATAGTACCAATAGCTCAGGCCTCTTCAAATCTCCGGAAGGTGGCCTGGTAGCTATTATTACTTCAAATGGTAATGGGCAACGGATTGAAATCGCCTATAGTGAGGACGAGGGTAGAACTTGGCAAAAATATGACAAGGTAGTTGCCGACTGGTCTCAGGATCCTCTTCAAAACCAAGATTTCCGTGACCCTAAGGTTTTCCGCTGGGATAACCAATGGTTTATGGTCCTTGCAGGTGGTCCACTCCGCATTTATTCATCACAAGACTTGAAGAACTGGCAAGTGGAAACAACCTATAAGGATTTGCATACGGAATGTCCTGACCTCTATCCGATTGTAGCCAATGATGGCGCACTCAAGTGGGTTCTCTCACGTGGCGGTCGTTCTTACAAGGTTGGTGATTTTAAACAAGTGGATGGCAAGTGGGCCTTTGTAGCTGATGATGTTTACCAAGATCATGACGAAATCATGAATTTTGGTAAGGATTCCTATGCTGCCATGACTTATTATGTTCATGATTTTGGAACAGCTGACCATCCAAACATCCCACAATTGACTGAAATCAACTGGATGAACACTTGGGAAGATTATTGCAATCTGGTTGCAGATACTGTAGGTCAAAAATTTAATGGTACCTTTAACCTTAATCTTGACCTTGGTTTGGTTAAATCAGGCGACCGTTACCTCTTAACCCAAACTCCTGTTAAGGCCTACGAAAGCCTTCGTGATACAGACGACGCTCAGTATTTTGAAAATGTCACAGTAGCTTCTGACAATGAACTGCTTAAAGATTTCTCAGGTGACACTTATGAAGTGGTTTCTCACTTTGTACCAGGTAAGGACACGACAGCAGTTGGATTTAATCTTCGCGTTGGTGATGGTCAAGCTACTAAGGTCATTTACGATTTAACTAAGGAAACTTTGTCTATTGACCGTAGCCAATCTGGTACTATCCTTTCAGATGCCTTTACTAAGGTTAATAGTCAACAAGTGACTCGCAATGAAGATGGTTCTATTGATTTGCATCTTTATGTGGACCGTGCGAGTGTGGAAGTCTTTGCTAAGGGTAATACAGTAGCTGGTGCTAATCAGATTTTCCCAAGCCCAAGAGCCGTTGGAGCAAGTGTCTTGGTTGAAGGTGGTCCAGCCAAAGCAAACATTGCTATCTACCCAATTAAGAGTACTTGGACTGACAAGAAGGAAGTCACTAAGGCTGTTGCCATGAACACCACAGTTGCAGGTCATTTGGCTCTTGAAGTTGGTCAAAGTAAGGATTTGCAAGTTTACCTCGCACCAGCTTCTGAAGAGCAGGATGTGACATGGACAGTAAGTGATCCAAGTTTGGTGTCCTATACTGAACATGACAATAAACTTTCTCTCAAAGCCCTTCACAAGGGTCATCTCACTGTCACAGCAACTTCAGTTGAAAACCCATCATTGACCAAGACCTTTAATATTGACATTACGCTCAATAATTTTGCGACCAACCTTAAAGGCTTGAAAGCTGTCACTGGTGATTGGTATATTGATGACGATACCCTTTACGATAGCAATGTTAGTGCAAATGACTTCTTCATGGCCTATGAAAGTAATGGCTTCAAGCAATTTGACTATGATATCGATGTCAAATACCAACATGGTTTGGTCAACCTCTTTGTAGCTGCGGAACGTGAAGAACCAGGTCGTGCCTACTCTGTCCAATTTGCTGATAACGATACTGTTCGTCTCTTCCGTTTTGGTGGTGAAACCATCGCTGAAGCTCACTTGGATAAGGCTATCAATGACGGCCAGTACCACCACGTCAAGGTTGAAAAGGGCAAGGACACCATGACAGTCTATGTCGATGGTAAGGAAGTGCTCCATCATCAATTTGATGCTGTGGATAATTACTTCAATCAAGCCCATGTAGGTGTTGGTCTTTGGGATGGCTCAGTAGAATTCCAAAACTTCTTCGTTACTGAAAAAATGACAAACACAAGCAGTGACACTACTGACGAACCAATTAAACCTGATCCTCAGCTAGAACCTAGTCCAGAGCCAAATCCAGAAAATAAAACAGATGAACCTGAGCATCAGCCTGAGCTTGCTCCAGAGCCTGAACCGACAGGACAAAATAATGGTCACGACAGTACAAACACAGTGCTAGATCCATCTCAGGATAATACTGGTAAGCAAGAAGAAAGTAAGGCTCCAGTGGAAACACCTAAGACTGTCACACCACTAGTTGAGAACCTCCTCAAAAAATTCAACGCATTTAGTCTCTCAACCTTCCTTGCAAGTATTGCCAAAGAAACATGGCACTTTTTGACAAAATGGCTATTCAGCTAAAATCAAAACGTTGAAAAGGCTATGTAAGAAGAAAAAAACTTAGAAGTATGAAAGCTTCTAAGTTTTTTTGTTTCTACTAAAAATTATCCAAAAATTTCTTTTGCGAGTGCTTTTCCTTTCGGAGTTGCTGCTAAGCCACCTTCAGCAGTTTCACGGAAGGCAGTTGGCATAGCTGAACCAACCTGATACATAGCATCAACGACCTGGTCGACTGGAATGGCTGATGTGATGCCTGCCAAGGCCATGTCAGCAGCTACTAGGGCAAAGCTTGCCCCCATAGCATTACGTTTGACACAAGGAACTTCGACTAATCCAGCTACAGGGTCGCAAATGAGCCCCAACATATTCTTAAGCACAAAGCAAATGGCCTGGCTAGCTTGGAAGGGTGTTCCACCAGCAGCCATTGTAATAGCGGCAGCAGCCATAGCAGAGGCAGAGCCAACTTCAGCTTGGCAGCCCCCTTCTGCACCAGAAATAGAGGCGTTATTAGCGATAACGAGCCCAAATGCACCGGCAGTGAAAAGAAAATCCAGTTGTTGTGATTGGCTCAAGCCCAATTTTTCGATAGCTGTTGTTAGAACAGCGGGCAAACAACCTGCTGAACCAGCCGTTGGTGTGGCACAAACCAAGCCCATCTTGGCGTTAGATTCATTGACGGCCATGGCATTTCTAGCAGCACCCAGAACAGCAGAATCAGCCAGGGTCTTTCCATTTTTGATATAAGCATCCAGCTTGGCAGCGTCTCCCCCGGTTAAGCCAGTTGGTGATTTCTCAGGGGATAAACCAGCCTGAACAGACTCTATCATCACTTCAAGATTTCGAGTCAT